>ERZ808240.153-NODE-153-length-93607-cov-15.614428_pt1 | contig 93607 bp, 79 predicted proteins | sample MGYA00521084_ERZ808240 | MGnify/ENA primary metagenome ERZ808240 (study PRJEB31516, sample SAMN03275571) | gut metagenome | biome: mammalia-associated habitat; material: feces | host: Papio cynocephalus | place: Kenya | collected 2012-08-06 ...
GGGCGCGGTTTCGCTTGCCTGACCACACTCAGGCGGGGGCTGGCTTGACCTGGGGGCGCGGTTTCGCTCCCTGAACCACACTCCGGTGGGGGCTGGCTTGACCTGGGGCGCGGTTTCGCTCCCTGAACCACACTCCGGTGGGGCACGTTTTGACCTGGGGCGCGGTTTCGCTCCCTGGACCACACTCCGGCGCCGCAGGGTTTGACCCGCGGCCGCTCTTTTGCTCCCCAGACCACACTTCAGCGCCGCTACCTTTGACCCGCGGCCGCGGTTTCGCTCCCCAGACCACACTTCAGCGCCGCTACCTTTGACCCGCGGCCGCGATTTTGCTCCCTGGACCACATTCCAGTGGGGCACGGCTTGACCCGCGGCCGCTCTTTTGCTCCCCAGACCACACTCCGGCGGGGGCTGGCTTGACCTGGGGGCGCGGTTTTGCTCCCCAGACCACACTGGAGCGGTGGCTGGCTTGACCCGCGGCCGCTCTTTTGCTCCACAGACCACACTTCAGCGCCGCTACCTTTGACCCGCGGCCGCGCTTTTGCTCCTCGGACCATACTTCAGCGCCGCGACCTTTGACCCGCGGCCGCTCTTTTGCTCCCCGGACCACATTTTCCGCCATCTAAACCATAAACTCCATAAACTAACCATAAATGACACAAAACAGATAAAGGCGACGATTTCTCGCCGCCTTGCAGTACTCTTTTACTTCCCAAAATGCCGGTTCCTGATTTTTGACTCCTAGCATATGCTAGGTGGGCGACCGCATGTGCTCTTCTGCCTTCCATTTGCAATGTTTCCATTGTACTGACAAGTCAGCAGGGATGGCCCGGCATCCAAACACAAATATAGGAATCCCGTTTAAAGTATTGTAGGTTCAAAAATTCAAGAGTGTCGAACATTCCAGGAAAGTAAATCTGTAACTATAGTATACCTAAATTTGCTCAATATATCAAGAGAAAATTTAATCTCTTCGATTATTTATGAGAAGTACCAGACGGAACACCTGAAGTGCCGTACTCACAACGGCTGCCACATACGTAAGTGCCGCTGCCGTCAATACTTTTCTTGCTCCTTTGATTTCTTCCCCGTAAAGGATTCCGAGGCTGTCAAGCACCCGCATGGCACGCGCGGACGCATCAAATTCAACCGGGAGCGTCACGAGCTGGAAGATCAAGACGCCGCAGAAAAGAATAACACCAATTTTTGCCAGTCCGACATAGCCGAGGATCAAACCGATCAAAATGAGCGGCATCGAAAGCCGGGAGGCAAAATTGACGATCGGTACCAGTGCCGTACGGATTGTGATCGGTGCATATCCTCTCGCATGCTGGATAACGTGGCCGCATTCATGAGCCGCTACTCCAACTGCCGAAACAGAAGTCGAACCATACACCGAATCCGACAGATTAACTACTTTTTTGCCCGGATCATAATGGTCTGTCAGATCTCCACTCACACGGCGGATGCTGACATCCGTGATACCGGCACTTCGCAGAATCATCTCTGCCACCTGCTCCGCGCGCAGCCCGCGCTGGTTATAGACCCGGCTGTTTTTCTGAAAACTTCGCTTTACATTTGCCGACGCAATCATGCTGATAACCGCTCCGATCACCACAAGGATGTACGTCGGATCCCAATACGTATAATAAGGATACATTTTATCACGCTCCGTTCATTCTGTATTTATTGTACGCATTATAGCACACTTTTATTCTTTTGTCACTTCCCTCTTGTTGTTTTTTTTAAATCGTGATACACTAGTATTTATCAAAATACGAATGCGTGGGAGAGAGAATCCCCGAATCGTTTTACCAAAATTAAAAGGAGTACAATATGCAATTATTTCAATCATTTATCCTGCTCATTATTGGCTTCGTTTTCCTGATCAAGGGAGCCGATTTTTTTGTAGACGGAAGTGCCAGCATCGCCAAACAGCTGCGTGTGCCTTCCCTAATCGTCGGAATGACGGTTGTCGCCATGGGGACAAGCCTTCCGGAATGTTCCGTCAGTGTGACCGCATCACTCGCCGGTAATAACTCACTGGCAATAAGCAACGTCGTAGGATCGAACATTTTTAACCTGCTCGTAGTATGTGGAGTGTGTGCCATTATTACACCGCTTGCCGTCCACGAAGATACGAGAAAGCGTGATTTTCCGGTTTCTATCGTATGTGCCATCCTGCTTTTGGCAGCCGGCTGGCTGGGAATGTCGATCAGCCGCGTGGAAGGTATCGTATTTTTAGTTTGTTTCGCCATCTTCCTCGTTGTCATGATCCGCTCTGCCCTGAAAGCAAGAGCTGCCGGCATCGAAGTTGAGGTGGAAGGCGAGGACGCGAAAATTCTTCCGGTGTGGAAAAGCTTATTATTTATTATACTCGGTGGTGTAGCGATCAAATACGGCGGCGATTTTGTCGTAGATTCTGCATCTGATATTGCTGCAGCATTTGGCATGAGCCAGACATTGATTGGGCTTACGATCTGCGCGATTGGAACCAGTCTGCCGGAACTTGTCACCTCGATCGTTGCTGCCCGGAAAAATGAAGTCGATATGGCAGTGGGAAATGTCATCGGATCGAACATTTTCAATATTCTGCTCGTGCTCGGCGTCGGTTCTGCGATCAGTCCGATTGCCTTTATCATGGAAAATGCGATTGACCTCGTATTTCTTATCTTTATCAGCATTCTGTGCTGGATCTTCTCCTGCTCCCGCAAAGAAATCCGACGGGGCGAAGGAGTCTTTATGGTTGCCTTGTATATCGTGTACTGGGTTTATATCTGTGTGCGATAACCGTTTAAGCAACAAGTTTCATATTTCCAGTTTTTTACATAATGAAAAGGGGTTATAAAATGGATTACAAATTACAGATTGGATGTTTTATCGTTATTTCTTACATTATCATTATGTATATTCATGGAACCTGCAGACTGCACGAAAAACATCGTTTTAACAGTTTTGATCTGGTTCTGCTCAGTGGGATCATATATCTGGTTTTTGACATGATTACTGTGTACACGGTAAATCATCTGGACACCGTTCCTCTGTGGCTGAATTATATGTGCCATGCTGTTTTTTTGATGCTCATTGACCTCATTATCTTTTTGTTTTTTTACTACCTGCTCGACATTTCGGGAATTTTACTTTCCTCGAAAATAAGCCGTTTTCTCCTTTGGTTTCCTTTGATCATCAACGAAGCAGTCATTTTATTTTCCATCCGGGATCTGCATTTTATCCACGGAAAGACGACAAATTATTCAATGGGAATCCCAGCCTATACCTGCTATATTATGATGGCAGTTTACACACTTGCTGCGATTATTTTGTTTTTCCGAAGCTGGCATTTTATCTCCAGTTATAAAAGAACAAGCATCCTCGTTTACATGATCGTATGCTCCGGAATTACGGTATTTCAAATGATTTTTCCGGAATCCCTCGTGTCCTGTCTCGCGATCACGATTACCATTCTCTGCCTGTACGTCAATACGAAAAGTCCGGCAAGAATGGAGCTGGAAAATACATACCGCCACATGATGCACAGTTTTGCAGATATTATTGAAAGCCGCGACGGCAGTACCGGAAACCATGTAAAACGTACCACCGCATATGTTGGCATTATTTTAAAAGGAATGAAACGCCATAATTATTACCGCGAAATTCTCACTCAGGATTATATGGATGAACTTCTGCAAGCCGCACCAATGCACGATATCGGTAAAATTTCGACACCCGATTCGATTCTGCAAAAACCCGGCCGTCTGACCGACGAAGAATTTGACATTATGAAAAAACATACGACAGCCGGAGCGGAAATCATTCAAAAGACACTACATACAATGGGTGACCAGGATTTTGTAACTCTCGTGACAAATGTCGCTCTGAGTCATCATGAAAAATGGAATGGAACCGGCTACCCACAAGGGCTCGCCGGCCAGGATATCCCGTTGTGCGCCCGCATTATGGCGATTGCAGATGTTTTCGATGCCGTCTCTGCCAAACGCTGCTACCGCGATGCCATGACACTGGAGCAGAGTTTTAAAATCATCGAAGAAGGCTCCGGCACAGCCTTTGAGCCCCTTCTCGTCGATGTATTTATGGAACTAAAAGACGAAGTGATAAAGGTGCATGATACGATGCAGGTGCAGTAATCATTTCAAATGTGCCACCCCTAACTCGATCGTTCCTTCGCCCTCTTCGTTTACTTCCGGCATATAGGTATAATACAGATCCTCGCCGATCACCGCAGTAAACAAGCTGTCCGAAGGCGCTTCAAACTCACTGGTTTTCCCATCATCCTTAAAATTGACAGCATGAAATTTGGTTTTTTCCGAAGCGCGGTCGCCATAAACCATCATGCCATCGATAAAATTCATGTCACTCTCCCAGGAAGCCTCTTTTTCCGCTTCCATAGTTTCGAACGTCATTTTATACAACGAATTTTCCATTCCCTTCGTAAGATACACATTGTCTTCGTCCATATAAACAACATTCGGGGCATCGGCCGCCTCCAGTTCATTTTCTTTTCCCTGATTTCCATCCGTCGAGAGGAATCCGGCAAATGTATGTGCATTGGTTTTCATCAGTTCTTTCATTTCTTCCACCGTCGTCGCAGGATCCCCGCACTTATCCACAACTTCCTTTTTCTCATCCCAATACGAATAACTATAGTACACAGTATTGTCATTCACACTATGCAACGAGATCTGTGCACGGTATTGATTCAATGGCTCAAACAATTCTGTCGTCGTACCGCTCTTTAAATCAATCGTTACCAGCACCGGCATCGACGTAACTTCGCCGGTATTTTCATCACTTTGATTCTTTTCAAGCACGGCCGCTGCCATACCATCTTTCACGATGAGCCGTGCATTTGCACTCACCGAATAGTCAAGTTTGCCGATTTCTTTCCGATTTTGTCCATTTTGATCTGCGACATACAATTTGCAATTTGTCAATTCGTCATTCACAAGAACATACAATTTTTTCTCATAAAAAAATGCACACATTCCGCCTCCCGAGTCCTTCCCATAATTTGCCGTACATTCCTGGGCGGATGTGTGCGGGCAGTTTGCTTTTGTACAAAGCGGTGTACTCACGCCCTTTTCGACATCCGAATAATAAACCACCCCATCCTTAAATAAAAGGGCCCCGTCTGTCGACACCGACGCATGCTGCATGTTATTGACGACAGCAACCGCTTCATTTTCCTTGTCTGCCTCTTTTTTTGAACACCCTGCACAGGCAAACACGAGTAATGTACCCACCGCTGCTACTGCCATTTTTTTCCAAATATTTTTCTTCATTGTTCTTCTCCAATCTTAAATTATTTTGCCTTTTTCCATCTCTGTTACTGTATCACAAAGCAGTTTAATATCTTCACTTGTATGCGAGGATAAAAGAATTGTTACGCCTTGCTTCTTTAACTCCAGAAAATAGGTTCTCATCTGTTCGACCCCTTCTTTATCAAGTCCATTAAAGGGTTCATCGAGGATAAGCAGCTTGGGCTTTTCCATAATCGCCTGCGCTATTCCCAGACGCTGCCGCATCCCAAGACTGTATTTTTTCACATGTCGTTTTAACTTAGGATCCAATCCCACCGTCCGCATCGCCTCCTCAATTTCCTCTTTTCCGATCTTGTGATTCAGGCCTGCCAAAATCTTCAAATTCCGGTATCCGCTGTAAAATGAAACAAATCCGGGAGTCTCTATGATCACGCCGGTATCCGGTGCAAAATCCACCTCTTTCCCAATCTGTTTTCCACCTACAAAAACCGCACCGCTTGTCGGTTTCATAAATCCGCAGATACATTTCATCAAAACCGTTTTCCCCGAGCCATTGCGTCCGATCAGTCCATGAATCTTTCCCGTTTCGAAAACAGCTGAAATATCCTGCAAAATTTCATTTTTTCCGATCGTAACATTGACATTTTTAACCTCAATCATGTTCCTGCCCTCCTAATCTCTTTCGCAATCCTAAAATCCCTGCCAGCAATGCCCCGATCAGCACGCCAAAATATACCGCACTATACTCCAGAGGATATACCATTTCCATATAATACTGGCTGAAATGAATTCCCAGAATACTATTTCCCATCGGCATCAAAAACCGCATCTGCGAAAATGTCGAGCACAGACCGGTTCCCAGTGCGATGATAAAAAAGCAAATCAAAAGCCCCATCGTCTTTGCCCGAAGAAGAAAACACAAAAGTTTAATGAGCAGAAGAAGATACAGATAGGCTGCCAAAAATGCACTTCCCACAAGCACCGCCTCCCACGGAGACACATGATAATACAGCTGTGGCTGGATACTGACTGCCCCCGCACTTTGTGCGTATTCCGGAAATTCTTTTGCAAAATCTGTGATAACCGGGCTCCATCTGCTGCCCCATTCTCCCTTTGCCAAAACCGGAACCAGCATCCCGGCAAACTGCATCAAAAGATACCCAATCGTAATGATAAATGCATACAGCAGCTGTCCAATCACCCAGTTTGTCTTACCGGTGCGCACCAGATAAAAATACGCATTTGCATCCACACGCGGAAAATCCGAAAGCAAAACGAGAAATAATACCAGCATAATAAGGATCATAAAATTGGAATTAAGCAGCGCAATATAAGGTTCTATGGCAAGCAGAGAAGTGTGCATTTTTTCTGCATTTTGAAGCAGCGGAACCGTTATAAACTGGTAGGCAAATACCCACACGGCAATCATCAGCACAACCCTTCCGGAACTCCAAAAATGATACCATTCTCCCTGGCAGACCCGGACTATTTTTCGAATCGAAATATTATGCACAGCCATCCCTCCTCTTCGTTAAAAATGTACCAAACACCACCATAAGAACAATCGCTAAAGCAGTGTAAAACACTACATTAAACCCCAGCGCATTTTCTTTGTACATATAAGTAAAATACGATGTCTGCCATCTCGCAAGATCGTGTTTCTGAAAGGTTAGATCCATCAAATACAATGCCAAAAACGGAATGCACGCCACCACATATTTGTTATAAAAAACCGCTGCCGCCACCAGTCCCGGCGTGCTGACGATCATTCCGTAAATCATAAAACATAGCAGTTTCATAATCCAGGTTTTTCCCATTTGCAGTCCTTCCGATGGCAAAAGTACGATCACTATTATATCCGCCAAAACACATCCAAGCATCGCCGTAATTCCCGCACTAAGCCCCCCGCTCACCGCACGGATAACCGCATAGCGCACTTTTCCAATCCTTGCCACGACAAAACGACTGAAACCGGTCATTCTCTCTGCCCAAAAATAGTTTAAAAACGGAAATAGTACAACGACCGGCATAAACATGACGCCATACGTTCCCAGCGGACTTTCCAGGATATCCGCAAGTGAAATTTCTGCACTGACCGCATCCCAAAGTTCCTGCTTATGAATAAGCAGTTCAAAGATCGTATACTCTTTCCCCACCTCATTCACATAACAGATTGTCGTAAACCGAAGTATCGTACATACAATGACACAGCCCCAAAACAGTGGTGTACGCATGATATTTTTTAAATTCTGCATAAGATTGCGCAGCATACCTCCACCCCTTTTCTTAGTAGTTCTTTATGTAATCCAGCTTTCCATTCTCGCAGTCAACAAGAATAAATTCTTCTTTGGACTGCTCTTCATTGATGTAAAATACCCAGCATGGACTCGTCGTATAGACGCTTCCTGCATCATTTCTTTTTATATTTTTATTCACATAACGGTAGCACAAATCGATATGACTGATCTTAAAATCATGATAAGAAGCCAGTTCTTTTTCCATAATCTGTATCGCACTTTTCAACGACACGATCCGGTCTAATTTCCGCTCCATCGTTTTCCGGTGCACCGCTCCCGCATTACTGATAAACCGCTCTACCCCTTTTGTCGACGTAATTGTCAATGTATCATCAAAGAAGGACAGATACTCAACAGACAATGGCTTATCCTGCGAAGTCCATAACGTTTTTTGATTCGTCAATATACCGACACCTTTGTATGTCTTTTCAAAGCTGATTTTTAGTGCCTTTTCTTCTCCACCGTCTGCTGCCGGAAGAATTTCGACTTTTTTCGCCCGTGCACTGCATTCGTCGCCAGACAGTTTTTTCCATTTTTCTTCCTCTTTCTGCGCCATGGAAATTGCCTCGGACAGCATAATCTTTCCGTCTTTCAAAGCAACCTCTTCATCTTGATAAGGGCGATTTACAAAAATTGTCTTTTCAATATCCTCTTCGCCATCAAGATAATTGGTATCATCTGAAGATCTACTGTAATTAATAAAACCATTATCGCCAATAATCCACGTCAAACCGTTTTTTTCATCCACGTACTCCGGCCCGGGCGGAACCGTATTTGGATTTTCCTTATAATATTTTTTATGGAACTCCTTGTCCGGCACATATTCTTTACGCATCTGCTCTGCTTTTTCATCGACATTACCGGCCTGTTCCATCTGATACACCGCCACTTCCTGCGGCTTTTCACATTGTAAATCTTTTTCAAAATAGATGTTATTATAGGATTCTTTGAGCACCTCATCCCATGTATTCCATATCGTATCAATGCTCTCTTTCTGCACCGTGTTCTGTGTATCATTTTTTGCGCTTTCCCGGGCACTCTGACATGCTGTCGCCAGTAACAGCGTCATGAGTAAAACAGGAAGCAGGTGTATGTATTGTTTCATTGGTAATTCCTCCGATCATTAAGTATAACAGTTTTTTGAAACATAACAAAATTCTCTTGCTTTTTTCAACATTATGCGGTATACTTATACATGAAATATTTTCATGAGCGTTCTTTCTTTCCATCGCCTCAAACGATGAATTAAGAAAAGAACGCTTTTTATTGTCCAAATACCAAGCGAAGATCTCCTACCATCACCTCTATTGCCGCAAGGACAAGAAATACTATGGCTATATAATAACATATCACTTTTAACCGGTCAAAATGTTTATCATAAAATAAAATTGCGAGTCCCAAAAATAAAATTCCAATAAGTGCATACATCATAATATTTTTTACCTTTCTCCTTCTCTCCCAATTGAACGTTTCTACCAGTATATTTTCCTATACTTCACGCACACAGCGCCCACAGCGAAAAAAACACCGCCTGCTATAATTGCCGCAGTCATGCGCAGCGGATCCGCCTCAATCGTCAATGTCTGCTGCGGGAAAATGGAAATTGCCGAAAACATATGCAGTCCATCAAATAAGTTCAGGTAAATACCATATAAAACCGCTGTCATCAGCGCTGCGCCCGTACTTTGAAAGAGGAAACAGCAGAAAAATGCCATGCCCGCCATCATCCATGTTTCTGACAATATCTGCCATAGTAGTAAGATATCAAATGGCTGAATTATCTGAAGCACGCCAAACGAAAGCACTGCCGCTATCATAAAGCCAAACACACCAGCCACTTCACAGACAATGATTTGATGTGGTTTCCAGATCAGATACATCAACTCATTGCCATCATGGGAAAAGAAATCTCCCGCATACAGGAGAATCCACCAAGTTGAAAAAAGCGGAACCCATACATGAAGCTGCCGAATGCAGTCAGCCATCTTAATATCCGACTCCGGTCCGGTCAAAATGAGTGCCGCCAGTGCCGGAATCAGCACAAATAAAGCAATCAACGGCACCGCAAACCGCAGCTTATTTTTTGTCATTTGAACGAAATATAATTTACTCATCCTTACGCCTCTTTCAGTCTTTGTAAATAGCCCTGCTCAAGTGTGGCATTATCGTCTCCTGCAAAATGACACGCTTCCTCTACCGTCACATTTTCCAAAAGTGTCCCGTCTTTCATAATTAAGACACGGTCACACACCGCTTCCACTTCTTCCACAATGTGAGTGGAAATCACGATAATTTTGTCATCTTTTGCCAATTTTCGGATAATTTCTTTAAAATGACTGCGTTCTTCCGGATCCAGTCCTGTCGTCGGTTCATCCAAAAACAAAATATCCGGATCTCCCAGAATTGCCTGTGCGATGCCAAGTCGCCGCTGCATTCCGCCAGACAAATGTCCTACTCTTTCTTCCGCTTTTTCAGACAAATTCACATCGGCAAGCACGCGCTCAATCTCAGCCTCTCTTTTGTCCTTCGGCACCTTTTTCGCCGCAGCAAAATAATACATCATTTCTTTTACTTTCAATTCGTGAAACATTCCAAACCGTTGGGGAAGATACCCGATCTGCTCTCCTTTTTGCAGCGAAACCACGCCCTCTGAAACCGGATATAGTCCAAGTATACAGCGAAGAAGTGTTGTTTTTCCTGCCCCATTCGGTCCAAGAAGTCCATAGCATCCTTTGTCAAGTTCACAAGTAAATCCTTTGATTGCTTTGTGTCTGCGAAAATTCTTACTTACATTTTCAATCTTTATCATGTCTGCCTCCCTCTGCATTTTGCAATGCCTGCACAAATTCGTTTGGTGTTCTGCTATCATTTTCATCCATTAAATATTTTATGGTCAGCTGTGCCACATATTTTGTACCACACTCACGCATTTTTAGGATAAAATCATCCTGTAATTTTTCTTCTTCTGTCAATTCTGCCCCTTCCGACAAATCTTTTAAAAGTTCAATTTCCGCCGGATCTTCTGTCTGCCAGTCATACGCGAAAAAGATGTCTTTCAATGCCGTCTTTCCCGTCGCTTTTATGCTTGAAGCCAGCACCTGCAGAGGCGAAACCGTATTTTGCGTCAACACATGATCGCCAAGATCATAGTATTCATTTAAAAGCGTGTTAAAAGCAAAGCTTCCCGGTATCACAATTACCGTTTTTTCCTGCACCGGCGATGGCTCTTTCCTATCAAGAAATGTCATAAGCTGTTGCCATTCTTCCGAAAATTCCGATGTGGTAAATTGTTTTGCCGCCACCAGCGAATTCGTATCGAGTGGATAAACAATCTGTACGTTTCCATTTTCTTCCAGTTTCTTGCAATTACCGCCCACTAATGTTACATAAGAAGTTTCTCCTTTACGGACATCTCCATTTTCCGGAAGATTGCTCTCCACTTTTAGTCCTTTTGTGTGAATTATAAAAACTGCTGTCTCATTTTTGTTTACCTTCCACATGCCGTTCTCATACAGGTTTTCCGCTCCTGCCACCGGATAGTAAGCAAAAAATCCAGGCAGGAAACAAGCATTTCGATTTGCATAAAAAACCGGACTGCTTCCTTTATAATAAAATGTGAGTTGCGAAGTTTTCTGCGGTGTCTCTACCACAACCTCGTCTCCCTCTTGAGTAAACGAAAGTGTTTCTCCCTCTGTCGATTCTATCTTGGAAATCTTGTATCCATGATAGAGTGTAAAATAACATTGCTTCAGTGTATTTTCCGACATTATGGATGCTGTCACTTTTGCCGAAAGTTCGTGACCAAACGTCAACTCCATATCGTACACCTGCACTTGAAAATCGCTCTGTTTTTCTTCTATTTCCGGCTGTGTTTCATAATAATTTTGGTCTTCGGATACTGCACTCTTTGGATGATCTGTCATACGTAATACACTTCCCTCATTCACTGCACCCAGCACACAGAGGGCAGTCCAGACGATAAATAGACCATCTGCCACTCTTCTTTTTGCTTTTGTATATCTGCATACACTACGTGCAAAAAGCCAGCCACCGATCCCGATCCAAAGAAGCATCACAGCAATGCGGTAAAACTCTACCGGAACTCCATATAATGGATCTCCCAGTGCCTGAATGTCCGGCGGCAAAAGATACAGCCAGTCGCGAAGCCAGTAAATCGAAATTCCTCTGCCCCATGATAACATCGAAAAATATTTTGCATTCGCCGGCAATATAAGCATCAGCACGACAAGAATCACCAGATATCCTGCGTATCGGTTTGGAATACGTGAAATCAAATATCCCATCCCCACTGCCGCACAAGAGAGTAAGAAAACATTAACCCCAAGTATCTTTAACATCTGTAAGAAACACATCTGCGGCATATGCAAAATAGAAACACCCGCCAGTGCATAAATCAAAAATACAAGTGCATAGATCAGAATTAATGTTCCAAGCACCGCAAACTGATTTCCTTCCACGATCCACGCTCTCTCCCGCATGGATTCCACCAAATTTACCTCTCTGCTTTTTCGCATAAATTCACAGGAAATAAATAAAAAGAACAAAAAGCCCAACACATAAAGATAATTCATATCCATCAAAAAATAGATTGCCTGTACTTCCTCTGTGGCCGCTCCTGCAAAGGCATGAAGCAGTCGAAATAGAAATACATTCTCTGCAATCAATAAAAGAAGATACGGAATGCTGACACTCATTGTTCGTATAAATAATCGTATCGTGTTTTTGTATGTAGTCATTGTTCAATCCTCCCATCTGTAATTCGAATCACTCGCTCACAATGCTGCGCGACTGTCTCATCATGTGTAACTATGATCAATGTTTTCCCTTGTTCATGAAGTTCCATAAACAAACGGATAATCTCGTCGCCGGTTGCCCGGTCCAGCGCTCCTGTCGGTTCATCACATAAAAGTACAGAAGCATCATTTACCATCGCTCTTGCGATCGCCACTCGCTGTCTTTGCCCACCGGAAAGTTTTGTCACCGGCTGATGTCGTTTTTCAAATAATCCTACTTCCTTTAATATCTGTTCCACACGCGCCTTTTTCTGATGATGGAACCGTTTTGAATATAAAAGAGGAAGAATGACATTTTTTTCTACCGTTTCACGTTCAATTAAGGCAAAATCCTGCATTACAAATCCAAATATTTCATTTCGTATGTGCGCCATCTGCTTCTCAGAATACGAACTTATCTCTTCTCCCTGCAAATAATATTTTCCTTCACTTGCCTTGTCCATCGCACCAAGGATATTTAACAAAGTGGATTTCCCCGATCCGGAAGCCCCCATAATCGCAACACTCTCTCCCTCTTTAATCACAAGATCTACATTGCTTAATGCCTCAAAAGCGACACTTCCTTCCCGATATGTCTTTCCTACATTTTCCAGTCTTATCAACAATTCTTCCTCCTATTCGCTTCGAATAATCTGTATAATTTCATGTCGCAGATACCACCATACTTGGATACTTATTACAACCAATCCAATAATCAAAGCCGGAATTACAGCAATTCCTATCGCTCCCCATTCCAGTCTTTTGCCAAACACTACAATCCACGACGGCGAAAACTCGTACTTTGCCAGCATCGCTAACAGTCCACCGGAAATGACTGTCCCAACGCCAAAACTAATTGCATCTAATATCATAAAATCTTTTACCAGCCAGCCAAAAATCTGTATTTTTTCTGCGCCGACCATCTTACGGATCACAATTTCTTTTTTTCTTCCGCGGATCCACACAGCAATTGCCGAAAAAATATTAACAAAAACAATTACCGCAACTGCACTATAAATAGCAAGTGCCGCCTTTGTACTTGTCTGCACATTCCGATTAAAATATTCCTTTTTTCGGTCTCCTGCCGCAAAAGTGAAACCTTCTTTTTTCAGAGAGTCAGCAAACATTCTCTGCTCCTTTTCTGACACATCCAAAAATCCATATTCCCAGTCATCTTCCCCACTTATCCCGGCAGCATACAAATTGACAAGATATTCATTGGAACGGCTGTCATTCCGCTCTCCATCGGAATAAACCCCAATCACTTCATACATTGTCCCCTGTAATGAATAATATTTCTTTCCTCCCATTTTTTTACAAAGTGGAAGATTATCTCTGCGAAGCAGCAGTACATTTGCTCTCGTATTCTGGTCTTCTTTTGTAAATGATCTTCCTTCTTCCAATGTTACACCATTGCCAAGAACTACCGCAGCCCCTTTTTGAAACCGCAGTCCAGCGCAACGCACATTATCCGGAAGTTTTAATCCTATCTTTTCCACCGCATTTTTTTCTTCCAATGACGGAAAAAACAGCATATAATTTTCATCTAATTCTGCTATCGGCAGATATGTCTTTTTTTCATTTATCATGGCATTCGCACACAATATAAAAAGCACAGAAACCATAATCTCAATCGCAATCACGAAACCGGAACGATAAAAAAATTGTCTCATCACAGCCCCCTTAACCTAATGTATTTTGAAGCATTCCACGAATGGTATCTTTTCGCAAGTAAATGTATGGAATGAAACTGATTCCCACAATATAACATGCCAGGCCCAAAATACTGATCCACACCGCCTTTGTACTTCCACCTGCCGGTAAAACAATCGCACACATGATAAAGTATATACTCCACACTGGAATTAAAATTCTCACACATACCGACTTTCGTCTTGCCCCACACATCTGATGGATTGCAAATTCTCTTTTATGCTCCTTGATAAAGCGAAAAATATTTGCTGTCAATGCCACAAAACAAAAAACCAGTATGATAAGTACAATACTTCCCATCAATACCATCTGATCCTGCATGTCCACACGGATCGCGTCCATTTGCTTTGTATAATTATTCACACTCAATTTGAGCAGTTCCTGCTTTCGCAATTGTTCTATTTCATCTTCCATAAATTGCAGATCATCTGCCAGAAAATAGGTCGAATCATAATATCCCCACAAAGAAAATATGTCTTCTTTGTCTACTCTATTTAATTGAATAATTGCCTGATCCAGACGAATCTTTTCACGTGTCTTTCCCGGTGCCACATAAAAAGAATCTTTGTCCATAAAGCCAATAATTTCATATTTTTGCGTTTCCTGATCATAAAGAACGTCATGCAAGTGGTATAGGTTCTTTAAATCAGCCCCTGCCACAATCGGTATCGTTTCTGTTTTTCCACTAACAAATGCCTTTTTGTCGCCTTCCCATTGAATGCCATAAATGTCAAAAAAGTTTTCTGACACTTGTATTCTTTGGAGTTCTTCTTGCTCTTTGGGCAGCCCCAATGCTCTGCGAATCTGTCCTCTCTGTTCCCGATGCATTGGAAATCCCAGAGAATCGTCTGCTGTAAATGTTTTAATATTGGATGTATTTTCCTGCAGTTTTTTCTGAAATGCGTCGTAGCAATCTGCCATTTGTTTACATTTCTTTTCGTCATTTATCAATTCATCAAGTGCTGCATCCTCCGTCTGATCCCGAAACATATAAATCTCCGTCTGTTCCGTCATCTGACTTATCTTTTGCTCTATCTGCCGGTAATCTAAGAAAGCCTGCAGCAGATACACTGCAATCAATGCGACCACTGTAAGTTGTATGGTATTCCATAAAAGAGAAAACCAATTTCTTTTGATGTCTTTTATCAAAAAATATATCATTCAAACATTCCATCCCAATATTTTATATTTAGTTTTTTCTTCACTCTAGTATGTATTGTTTCATTGGTAATTCCTCCGATCATTGTTTCATTCGATAATATTTCCTTCCACTGTACAAACAGATTCCCATTCCGCAGACCAGCAAGCCTATAAACCTCAGCGCATACAATAAGGCAAAATAGCCTTTTATGCTTACTCCGCTGCCAAAGGCATACAATGGTTCCACGCTTACGGCAAGTGCCGTCCAGTGTAATTCTGTATAGGAAGCAATCACACGGAAAAACTGAATCGCATATAGGATAACCGCAATCAAAACCGTGATGAGTACCGCATAACAAGTTCGTATTTTCTGCAGTCTTCCACACCCGGAAACCGTCGGCATGACAAAGATATCACACCCATAGCGTGTGTCTGCATTCCACAATCCCACAAGACAGAATACGATAGCAAGAATTCCTATTCCCCAGTGTACAGCTTTATCCCAGGGATTTGTCTTTCCTTCCAAAATCTCAAATGCACGATCATCCACCAGCTCAGCTCCCGGATGTGCTTTTACATAATCACATTTTTTCAAAAAACGTTGAAACCCTTCTTCACGACGCAGATTTTTTTCTATTTTATTTCTTTCGTATTCACTATTTGTCGCCGTAAACTGTGCTTTCCATGTAACAAAATTGTCTTTTTCCTTTTCTATTTGAAGTTCTTTTTCTGCTGTAAATTTTCCTTCAAATTTATGAATATAATAGTAATAATAAAAACTGTCTTCATCCTGATATTCATCGTGATACACTGGTGTTATAACAGCCATTATCACAAAAAGAAAAGCAAGAAGATAAATCACTCTTTCTGTCACAAAAACCTTATAGGCTTCATGTCCCCATAAGGAACCATGACATCCCCATACATGTTTTTTATGCCGGAATACTGCCAACCCTCTTCCCTGACGAAGTGTCCTTCCATAATACCACCAGCCAAGTAGAAAAGAGGCAGCCATCACAAGTCCCACAACAATCCATCTCACGATTTCCTCATTTACAGGATTCCCGGCAATATTCAAATTTTCAAAAGTCCCAAGACGATCCTCCATCTGCAGATAGGAAAACAGATTAATCTTCCGCAGCAATGCCAGCCATGAATTTTCCGACACAAACTGATATGCTGCCAGTTCAGCCCCTGCAAATATGCTTCCACCCAGGTACAGCCACAAACTTCTTGTGACAAACTGACTAAAGCAGATTATCGCCATTACGGCAGCCAAAATCGCCAAAAACTGTTGTATATAATACTGCTCTAAAAACTGTTTTACAGAAATTTCCTTTATGCAGTCTATATATTTCCATACGCTTTGTATCGAACGATTCCTATCTCCGATTCCATAGCAAATCTCAGCATATAATACTCTGGTTCCCACAAGAATCACATAACCGATAACGGTCATCTCAACCAGTGTCAATACCCGGATCAGATAATCTTTCCCCCGTCCGTGGCGCGTTGCCAAAAACAATTTTTTTCTTCCATATACTTTGTCGTCGACAAACAAAATCTGCGCCGCGACCATTACCAGCAAAAGCAGGATGCCTGACATCAAAAGACCATCCGAAGCGACCACGACACCCGCTCCCGGTTCCCCGGATATCTGTATTTTTTCTTTGCCTTCATACTGTTCCAGTGTGCTTTGCAAATTTTTTTGATCAAAAGATCCTTCCTTGGCAAAGAAAGAAAATAACTGCATGCTCTTCGCATTTTCACATATATTTTGGATATGGGCAGCATAATTTTTTTGCCGCTTCTGTTCTCTTTTTACGTAGCGTAAGCACTCTTCCTGCTGCATGGTGGTCATCTGTTCCTGCGGTAATTGTTTCCACATCTGCTGATACAAATACGCATCCGGTTCCGTACGCAGAAGTATTAATAAATAAAGTGAAAATGCCGCAAAAATTACAAAAATCATCTTTTTGGAATGCAGCAGACGATTCCAATAACTTCTATGCATTTCCAAATTCCTCCAGATATAGACTTTCGAGTGTATTTCCTTTTTCCCACGACACTCCCTTAAGTTTTCCTTCTTTTAGGAAAAATATATCATCCGCAATGCTTTCAATATCGGAGATAATATGCGTAGCAACGACGACAATCCGCCCCTCTGCAATCTCTTCGATCAAATTTCGCAAATGCACACGCTCTTTCGGATCCAGTCCCGCAGAAGGCTCATCAAGTAAGATCAACTGTGGATTTCCAAGCATCGCCTGCGCCACTAAAAGCCTCTGCTTCATACCACCGGAATACCTTCCGATTTTCCGCCCGGCATCCTCCCAAAGATTTACTTTTTTTAACAATGTTTCAATCTGAGGTTTTGCTTCCTTTTTGGGAATTCCTTTTAACGCAGCCATATAATACATAAAACGAATCCCGGTAAAAGACGGATACATATTCTGCTGCTGCGGCGCAAATCCAAGTTTACTCATGTACTCTTTTCCCAGACGAAAAATATCTTTTCCATCTGCACGAACGATTCCGGATGTCGCCATAAGATTTTTTGTCAAAATTCCCATGAGCGTTGATTTCCCGGCTCCATTTGGTCCCAGCAATCCATTGACCCCGGGGTTCATCGTCACACAGACATCTTCCAGTGCCAGTTTGTCTTTGTATCTTTTCGAAATGTGTTCCAATTCCAGCTGCATAGTATCCTCCAATCTACACCTATTTTAATGCTTTGTTTGCTTCCTGCAAGGCCTTATCCAGCCCCGCTTTTTCCATTTCTTCCCGCATTTGCTTTAATGTCTTATCGACATTTTTATATTTGCCACACCACAAACCGCTATATTTTTGCAGTATTTCTTCCATCTTTATTTCTGTACGCGCATCCAATTTTGCATAAACAACTTCTGCCGGCACCACATCTGCCTTTTCCGTCATTTTACGAAAAGTCTTTTCTTTGTCTTTTGGCTCTGCATACATCGGATATGTAATCCACATATTATACGGGAGGCTTCCTCGGATTCCTTCGGTGTTTTTACTCATCACACGCCCTTCCTTAAGCTGATAATCGTCTCCTTCTTTCCCATAGCAAATTGCATTTGCCACCTCTTTATCGGTGCACACCATTGTCAAAAACCGGTAAGCGGCTTTTTTCTTTTTTGACCAGGAAGCCACTCCCCAGCACATGTTCCTCATAGTTACAAGATAGGGTTTTCCGATCCTATATGTCTTTCTTTCATAAAGATCTGTCTTCTCCGACATAAAATTCTGACATATTCCCTCCGAACCATCTACACTAATATCCGAAGTAAAATGTACCGCTATGTCATCTAACGATTCTACATCTTCATAGGCTTTATAATTTTCCGGATTTTTCGCAATTAATTTTAATATTTTCACTATCTGTGGATGGTCCATCAGATACGAAACGTGGTACTTTTCTCCGTTTTTTTCTGCACAAAAAGCAATATTGTCCGCCGGCAGAAGTCCTACCGCTCCCATTATCGCGGATGATATCATCTGTTTTTTATCCGTATCCTTTACCTTTATTTGTTTCAAAACAGACAACAAATTACCGCTTGTCACTTTTTTCGGAAGAGTAGACTCATCTACTACCTCCGTATCCACATACATATAATTTACATACGGTTCACTTTCCAATGTTATTCCATAATAACTTCCTTTCTCCTCTGTCATTTGCCAGATTTTTTCCGGAAATGCCGCCTTTAATTTTTTGCCTTCTTTTGATTTCAGATACGACTTCATATTGTCCAGCAGCTTGTCTTTTATCGCAAGATCATACGATGGTTCCTCATCCGTTCCTCCTGCTCCGGTAAATAAAATATCTCCCCTTTTTTCTTTCTTAAGGTCTTTTAATGTTTCCATATAATCGGACGGTGCCAAATCCGATTTGCATATCCATTCAACGGCATACCCAAAACCTTTTTTCTTGAGAACTTCATTTATATAATCCGCACGTTCCTGTGACATTTCTCCCTGCATGACAATCTGAAGTTTTGGGGTAGTATCGGCAGTTTTAGAAACATCACTTTGTGATGTATCTGTCTCTTGGCTTGAAACCGTATCAACTATAGTATCATTCGCCTTTTCTTGTTTGCACGACACCAGAAATATTAAAACAAACATCATTAACACTGCAACAATATATTTTTTCATCATAAATATCCTTTCAATCATCATCAAAAGATAGAGATACCAAAAATTATTATTTGATATCTCTATCGAAAAACCATTATATCACATTAATTGTATTGTGATAAATTTTTCACAGGAAATGACGTATAGTTTGCCATAGCAGTATGGTGTGACGTTGTATAATATGTTTTCTTTGAATTTGCTGGTCTTTTTGCACTTTTAGAAACGTAAACAACTCCATTACTTCCATTTTCTCTCACTTCAGAAATATCTTTGTATGCAATAGTTCCATTTTTGTTATAATAATATAATGTTCCACTAGCTGACGCACTTGTCTGATGTTTTGTTGAAAAAGCGCTTACACTTGTCGCCACGCTTCCTCCATTATTTGTGCATCCTACTGTATATACAGTTCTCCCATATGCATTTCTAAAATCATGTGAAGCGGCCTTTACCTCTGAGCCTGCTGCCAATGTAGTTACTGTAAGCGCAGCTGCCAATGCCACCGCACTAAGTTTCTTAATCATCTTCTTCATAGATATATTCCTCCAATTTTTAATTTTTATTTGTTTATTCCTCCCTATATACGCTTATACTCGTGAAATATTTTCATGAGCGTTCTTTCCTTCCTTCGCCTCAAACGATGAATTAAGAAAAGAACGCTTTTTCAATTTTTTCTCTGAAAATCATTTTTGAATTCATTCTTTCACCCACCTTGTATTTTTATTGTAAATCGTAACTATTCAGGATCCAATGTATGGAAATCAATGAATCGTCGTGCTTGCACGTAAGAGACTTTGATTTCCATACATTGAGATCCTAATAGGGCTCCCCCTCCACATATGAGCATTTTTAGCCTTGTCAAAGGCGAGAAAAGAACACGAAGTGTTCGAAATGCGAATGTGGGGGAGGGGCGTCCTGAATAGTTACTGTAAATCTTTAGTTACCTTTAATTTACAAATCCATTATACTTCTTTTATTTATCTTTGTCAACAACTATTTAGACAAATAAGGTATTGACTTTTTATAGCCCATGTCCTATTATATATTCAGTTACTTTGTAACTATTCAGGATCTATGTATGGAAATCAATGAATCGTCGTGCTTGCACGTAAGAAGCTTTGCTTTCCATACATTTAGATCCTAATAGGGCTCCCCCTCCACATATGAGCATTTTTAGCCTTGTCAAAGGCGGGAAAGAACACGAAGTGTTCGAAATGCGAATGTGGGAGAAGGGGTGTCCTGAATAGTTACGTTACTTTTTAATTATTAGAAAGTAGAAAGGCGGCCTATCATAAATTGAGTAATCAGGATACTTTTAAAAAAGGGTCTGTGGAGTTACTCGTTCTTGCCTTGCTGCAGGAAAGTAATCTGTATGGATATCAGATTTCGCAGCTTGTTAAAGAACGTTCGGGAAACATCTTAACCATTCCAGAAGGATCTATGTATCCTACACTATACCGCTTAGAAGACAAAGGGTATATTTCCGGCGAAAAACGCAAAATCGGAAAACGTCTTACGCGCGTTTACTATCACTTGGAGCCAGCAGGAAAAGATTATCTAAAAGAGCTACTGGATAGTTTTTACACTGTTAATATGGCAATCGAGCGTATACTCAACTTTAATAAACAGGAGGGAGATTCCAATGAATGATTCAAAACGTTACTTGAAAAAAATCCGTGCAATCCTTCCCGTGTGGGGAAGTTATGAAAAACGGTTTTATAAGGATATCCGGTCAAATGTCACGGAATTTTGTATGGCTCATCCGGATTATACTTATTCTGATCTTGAGCACGAGTTTACTTCACCGGAAGAAATCGTCAGTCATTACCTTACCAGTATTGATCCTGACTATCTTTCCCGCAAACTTTCTTTTGCCAAATACGTGAAAGCAACTTGTACCGTTCTGATATCTGCAATTTTGATTGCATTTTTATCTTGGAACCTATTTTTGTACAATGCACGTCGTGAATTCGAAGAAACCATGCCAGCTATTGAAGAAACTACAATCGAATATATAAACTAAAAAAGGGAGGCTTAACTTATGAAACGTATACTATTTATATTAACCGCACTGTTTCTATTCACTTTTGCATCCGCAAACACTTCAAATGCTGCTGTTATCGCCAAACAAAACATAGAATATCTACCCGACGGCAGTTATTATGAAACGACTATTACGACTAAAGAAGATATCCGTTTTGTTTCTTTGGGGCGTGCAGCTTCAGCATCACGATCCGGAAACAAAACAACAACTTATAAAACTAGTTCCGGAGTAAAATTGTGGTCCGTAACAGTTACCGGGAATTTTTCCTATGTAAAAGGGAAATCTTCCAAATGTACCAGTTCCTCTGTTTCTGCAGCTTCGTATTCTGCTTCTTGGAAAATAAGCAATAAATCCTCCTCCAAAAGCAGAAATACCGCAATTGCCTCAGCTACAGGTTCAAAATACACTGGTTCAACCTTAATTTCCTCCCATACTCTAAAAGTTTCTTTAACCTGTGATGTAAACGGGAATTTATCTTAAACCGCCAAAGGGCTGTCGCAAATGTGCCACAGTCCTTTTTTCATATCCTATATTCTCATCTCTTCCCTTGTATAATTCGGTGTCTGCCAGTCTCTGACATATTCATCCTCTAACAGCGCATCCACCTTTTCAATGGCGTCATCAAGTGCCGGAGAAAACTTATGCGCATAATATTTTCTCGCTTTTTCAACGTATTTTTTTGCAAATTTTTTCGCCTTTTCACTTCGTACTTGTCCCACAGTTCCGGAAAAGGCAGAATCATATAAGTTACTGATCTTGTCCGCATTTTTCACAACAGCTGCCATCGGATCCGACAGAACATTTTTTACATATTCTTCCTCATCTGCCCCTTTTGCACGAGTGAGAAGCTTGACCGCATGCACTACATCTTCACCAAATATACGAAGGTCTTCTTCTGTCGCATCCGTATCTTCCAAAGCATCATGCAACAGTGCAACAATCTGGTATTTTTTCCCATAGCCGGCTTTACGGACAAGCTCTGCCACCGCGATCGGATGCACGATATAAGGCGTGTCTCCGTCTTTACGTGTCTGGCCGGCGTGCTTCTCATTGGCAAATGCCAATGCTTTTACATACAATTCATTGTCCATTTATTCGTCTCCTCTACACCATTCCCGGTATTCCTCTAAACGTTTGATGAATCCACTGAATTCCGGTACAGTAAAATCAAGTTCTTTATATTTTACTGAATAAATAATTCCCTTATTTATCAGCTGCGCCCGCGAAGTAGATATCGCATTAACCGGTTTATTCATAATTTGTGCAATACTTGAAATCGGGCAGGGAAGTTTTCCATTTTGTACCATTGCAAAAAGAAATCTTTTATCCGCCTCTGTACATCGTTCATAACGAACCTTAAAGAAACCATTATCCAATGTTGAAAAGAACTCTTCAATACTGTTCATTACATCTTGTAATGTAATTTTCTCCCCTGTTGCATTTTCATACACAATCTGGCACAATTGCTGTATAAAAAACGGATATCCATTTGTAATACTAACAATTTTATTGACTGCTTCTTCTTCATAACAGTGCCCCAGTTTTTCTGCCGGAATGCAAATTGCTTTCATTGCTTGTTCGCAATTCAATGATCCTATTTCTTTATAGATAAACAAACGCTCTGAATATGATTTTTCTTTTGACAACATCGAATAAATCTTAGGAAGTCCGGCGCCTACCACCATAATAGGATAGCCCAATTGATTTGCTCGGTGCAACGCAGAAATAAGTGCTCCCAACTCTTTTGTCTTCATATACTGCAACTCATCAATAAAAAAACAGATTGGCATTTCGGCTTTGTAAGCTGCTTCCCCAAGCGTTGTAAATACATCGGTTAAACTTTGCGTTAAATTTGCCATTTTATATAATTCTTTTTCCTGTAAAGAAAGAGAAAAGGTATTATCGTTTGGATCAAATGACACCACCAAAGATTTGACTGCATCCAACGGCTTTTGTATCAAATTTTTAAACTTTTCTTTTGCGCTTATTTTTCGCAAAAACGCCTGTGAGCAACTTGCAATTTGGGATACAAAATCATTCTTTTCTTCTACTTCGATATGTTTGCAAAATACGTTTTTCTCCTCGGCTATTTTTTCAAGTTGATTTAACAATACTGTCTTTCCAACCCCACGAAGTCCAATAAAAATAACTGACTGTGTCGGAATATTTAAAGTTAGAGCCTCAAACATTTTCTCTATATTAACAACATCTTCCTCTCTTCCTGCCAGATAAGTTGGCATCAAGCCTGCTCCCGGCCGGTAAGGGTTTACTTTGATCATATCTTCCGTCACCTCCACTCTCATTATCCCATCTGTAAGCATATTTGTCAATCCATTTGCGGTCAAAAGTATGAAAAAGTATCTTTTTTTTCTTATAACTTTTTTAAAATTAAGATAACACGTTTATAGAAAAAGCCGCAGTTCGAACCGGTCTCATTCCAAACCTGTCCGCGCTGCGGCTAAAATTATTTTCGAACTTCTATCTACAGCAATTCCTTCAATAGTTTATTTACCATTCCCGGATCTGCTTTTCCTTTCATCGCCTTCATCGTCTGTCCGACTAAGAATCCGATGGCTTTTGTCTTTCCTGCCTGATAATCGGCTACCGACTGCGGATTGTCTGCGATCACCTGCTCAACTACAGCACGGAGAGCGCCCTCGTCGTTGACGGTCTTTAAACCGTTTTCTTCGACATATTGATTCACGTCAATGTCCTCGGAGAACATTTTCTCAAAGACTTCTTTTGCCACTGTCGAGTTAATCGCATTTTCGTCTGTCAGCCGGATCAATGCTGCCAGATTTTCCGGGGTAAATGTAATGTCTTCCGGTTCCATTTCCTTCTCTTTTAAGAGACGCATTGTCTCCACCATGAGCCAGTTGGATACCTTTTTCGGATTGTGGCAGATTGCCGTCGTCTCTTCAAAGATATCTGCGAGTTTTTTGGAACCGGTAATAATACCGATGTCGTACTCCGGAATATCAAATTCTTTTTTGTAACGTTCGGCTTTCGCATCCTGAAGTTCCGGCTGGCGTTCTTTCACCGCTTCGATCCACTCGTCGCTGATTCGGATTGGCACAAGGTCAGGATCTGGAAAATATCGGTAATCCTGTGCATCCTCTTTGGAACGCATCGCATAGGAATATTCCTTGTTATCATCCCAACGGCGTGTCTCCTGGATGACTTTTTTGCCCTCCTCGATAAGTTCGATCTGACGTGCGCGTTCGCCCTCAATTGCACGGGAAATCGCTTTAAACGAGTTCAGGTTTTTCATCTCAGTACGTGTACCAAATTCACTGGCACCGACTTCGCGAACCGAAAGGTTGACATCGGCACGCATCGAACCTTCATTTAATTTACAATCCGAAGCGCCGAGATATTGGATCGTCATGCGCAGTTTTTCAAGATACGCGATAACTTCTTCCGCACTCCGCATATCCGGTTCCGATACGATCTCGATCAACGGCACACCGGAACGGTTGTAGTCCACGAGAGAGCAGTCTTCCCAGTCATCATGCACCAATTTTCCGGCATCTTCTTCCATATGAATCTCATGGATACGCACCTGTTTTTTCCCTGCCGGTGTCTCGATATCGACGTGTCCATTGCGGCAGATTGGCAGATACAGCTGTGAAATCTGGTAGTTCTGCGGGTTATCCGGATAAAAATAGTTTTTACGGTCAAATTTGCAGTACTGCGTGATCGAACAATTTGTCGCAAGTCCGACCGCCATCGCATATTCCACCACTTGTTTGTTCAGCACTGGGAGAGAACCCGGCATACCGGTACAAACCGGGCAGGTATGTGTATTCGGAGCGCCACCAAATGCGGTGCTGCATCCACAAAAAATCTTCGTCTTTGTCGCAAGTTCCACATGGACTTCAAGACCAATGACGGTTTCGTATTGTTTTGCCATCTTACATTCCTCCTTGTGCTTCTACGTCACCGCGCGCCTGCTCGTAACTGTAAGCTGCGCGGATAATTGTCTTTTCTTTGAAACAATCTCCGATCATCTGTACGCCGATTGGAAGCCCTTTGTCGTCCTTTCCGCAAGGAAGGCAGATTCCCGGAAGGCCAGCAAGATTGACAGAAATTGTATATATGTCGCCAAGATACATTTTGATCGGATCGCTGAGGCTCTTGCCAATCTCCGGTGCTGTCGTCGGAGCTGCCGGTGCAAGGATCACATCGTATTTGGCAAAGGCATCATCAAATGCCTTTTTGATCAATGCTTTTGTACGCAGCGCTTTCAAATAATACGCATCGTAATATCCACTGCTCAAAACAAAGGAACCAAGCATGATTCGACGTTTTACTTCCGGACCAAAACCTTCGGAACGCGTCTTTTTATACATATTATGAAGCCCTTCGTACTCTTTTGTACGATATCCGTATTTGACACCGTCAAAACGCGACAGGTTCGAACTTGCTTCCGCTGACGCAATGACATAATACGCCGGAATCGCATATTCTACAAGGCTCAGATCAAATTCTTCTACAACTGCACCTTTTTCTTTCAGCACACCCGCAGTCTTCAATACTGCTGCTTTGACCTGTGGATCAAGTCCTTCGCCAAAATAGTCTCTCGGAATACCGATCTTCATGCCTTTGACATCATCGACAAGCGCCGATGTGAAATCAAGGTCGTCGCGTCGAATCGAGGTGCTGTCTTTCTTATCATAGGAAGAAATAGCTTCCAAAATGGCTGCACAGTCCGTCACATCTTTTGCCACCGGTCCGATCTGGTCAAGGGAAGATCCATACGCGATCAAACCATAACGGGAAACCGTTCCATACGTCGGTTTCAAGCCGGTCACGCCGCAAAAAGAACTTGGCTGGCGGATCGATCCACCGGTATCGGAACCAAGTGCATACGAACATTCTCCTGCGGCTACCGCTACACACGAACCGCCCGAAGAACCGCCCGGTACGTGGTTTGTATTGTGTGGGTTTCTCGTGATTCCGTATGCGGATGTCTCCGTCGTACTTCCCATCGCAAATTCATCCATATTGGTCTTTCCAATGATAACAGCCCCCGCCTTTTCGAGGTTTGCTACCGCCTCTGCAGTATAGGTCGGCTTGAAATTGGCAAGAATTTTCGAGCTGCAGGTAGTAAAAACGCCTTTGGTACACATGTTGTCTTTGATGGCAACCGGAACTCCGGCAAGCGGTCCTGTCAATTCGCCGGCATCGATCTGCTTCTGCACTTCTTCCGCGCGGGCAAAAATGTCATTTTCTTCCAACACTGTCACATAACTGTTTAATGTTTCTTCTGATTTCTTTATCTGCTCTAAGGCAGCCTGCGCTGCTTCTTTTACCGTCACTTCTCCGTCTTTGATCTTCTTTCCAAGAGCGACAGCAGTATATTTCATCAAATCCATAATTGCCCTCCTTATGCGAATGTCTTAGGCACCATATAAGTACCGTCTTTTTTCTGTGGCGCATTCGCAAGCATTTCATCCCGGTCATCGCCGTTGGTCACTACATCTTCGCGGAACACATTGTCCACCGGAAATACGTGGGACATTGGCTCCACACCCGACGTGTCCAGTTCATTCAACTTATCAATATAGTCGAGCATACTACCCATATCTTTTTTTGCCTGTTCTTTCTCTTCCTCCGAAAGTTCCAATTTGGCAAGGATACCTACATACTCGATCGTTTCATCCGAAATAATATTTGCCATAATTTTCCTCCATTCTTCCTTATGGTTCCAGTCGGTTCAAGTCACGTGGAAACAATGTTGTCTCGCGCACGTTGTCCTCGCCCAAAAGTTTCATTGTGATACGCTCCAGTCCGATTCCCAGACCTCCGTGTGGCGGCATGCCGTGGCGGAACACCTGAAGATAATGTTCCATTCCCTCTTCGGTCATTCCTCTCGCCGCAATCTTTTCCTCGAGCATATCCAGATCGTGGATACGCTGTCCGCCGGTCGTCACTTCCAATCCGTCAAAGAGCAGGTCAAAACTCAATGTAAATTTCGGATCTTCCGGATCATCCATCGCATAAAATGGACGTTTCTTCGAAGGATAATGAGTGACAAATACGAAATCTGCCCCGTATTCTTCTTTGAAATATTTTCCTATTAACATCTCTTCTTCCGGCTCCAGATCGTAAGGATTGCGAATCTTGCGATCGTATTTTTCTGACACGAGACGCTTTGCTTCATCAAAATGAACCTGCGGGATCTCGTCTGTCTTTGGAAGTGTGACGCCAAGCATTTTCAGCTCTTTTGCGTATTCTTTTTCCAAAAGTTTCATTGTATATTGTAAAAATCCGGTTTCCATCTCCATAATATCCTGGAAACTGTCGATATAACCCATCTCAAAATCAAGCGATGTGTATTCGTTCAAATGACGTTTGGTATTGTGTTTTTCTGCACGAAATACCGGTGCTGCCTCAAATACACGGTCAAATACACCGACCATCATCTGTTTATAAAACTGTGGACTCTGCTCAAGTACGGCAGGTCTGTGAAAATATTCCAATTTGAAAATATTGGCTCCGCCCTCGGCACCTTTGGCACCAATCTTCGGGGTATGAATTTCTGTAAATCCTTGTGAAAATAAGTAATCGCGGAATCCTCTAACGATTCCTTCCTGAATCTTGAATTTTGCCCGTTCTCTGACATTTCGAAGTGAAATCGGACGAAGATTTAATTTTGTCTCGAGTGATGTGTTTAATTTCCATTTGCTGATCGGAATCGGCATCGGCTCTTTCGGTTCAGACAAAATGGTAACTTCTGTCAACCGAATCTCAAATCCGTTCGGTGCACGATCCTCCAATGCAACGACTCCGCTGACTTCGACGGTCGCTGCCTCTTTCAGCTCCTTCTCCTTAACCGCACCGGTCTCAAAGACGGTCTGCACCAGCCCTTCCCGTTTTCTCAACACGACGAAAGCAACATCTCCCATATCGCGTATGGTGTGAATTGCTCCGTTCATCCGAATCTCTTTTCCTGCCAGGCTGTCTAACTGCGCCAGGACATCCGAGATCTCCATTACTTGTTTTTCTGTGCTTCCTGTTACAAATTTCATGAGTACCTCCTTCTGTAGATGCCAATGTTCCAAATTCAAAAGACAGCTCGCCGGCATGCGGCGTCTTTTTTGGTGGCTCTACGAAACAAATTTTTGTTCTGCTCCGGCTCTGAAACTTGTTTTTAAGTATATTTTTCTATACTAAAAACCCGCCTCAGCAAAGCCTGAAGCTTCGCCGGGACGGGTATCAATGTTCTCATTTCTTACCCGCGGTACCACCCGCGTTGAAAATTCATGGAATTTTCCTCTTTTCTGACAGATAACGGTGCGACCCGTGCAAGCCTACTCTAGTTCAGCTTACCTGCTCCGGAATGTTCTCCTGCTTACCGCTTCCGTGAGTGCGCTCTCAGTCGGTGACGCCTCTTCCTGTCGTAAGGTCACTGCATAAGCAATCGTTTCCTTCTTTGCCTTTGTCTGTCATTCTAGCACACTTTTTTTTCGTTGGCAAGAAAAAAAACTAATTTTTTTTCATTTTTTCTTTTTCCGCCAATAATTTCTCATGCATAATATCGCCGTAACCACTATACATATCCAAATATTCATACGTACTGATCAGGCACTCCGCTTTCTCCAGACGATTCTTCCACAAATGATCAATGAATGCTCCCATTTTATCCACATCTTCCTGCGTCACCGCATCCGGATCATAGATTATGCTGTCTTCATCCGTCACATGCTCTTTTCCATCTTTTGTCAGATAAAATTGCTGCCATTCATACCCGGCTTTGCCTTTTCCGGAAAATGTCGCCGGTCGCAGACGCAGCATCGTCGATTCTTTCTTATTCCCCTCGACTGTATAATACTGCTCCCATTTGGTCTGATCCCATACATTTGGCGACGCACTCCAAATTCTTTGTTCCTTCTTGTCATTAACACAATTGAACCAAATAACCGGTTTATTTTCTTTTTTATAAATCGCACCGGTATCACATACAAAGACCGTTTGCTCCGTCTTTTTCAGGTCACGGACGATACCTCTGCCAGCCTGATTTTCAAAATTAACACCGCCATCTACCAGCCGCACACGAAATACCGAATCGGATCCATACGAATCGGTTTCTATTTTTTTTCTATTTTTGCTCGTATTATTCCAAAATATTACACTGTCCGCAACCTCAAAATTCCAGAAGAACTGCTTCGCAAATTCGGTGTCATAATTCTCGTAGTCCTTGTCCATTTTCTGTGCGATCTCGTTCGAAGTCCACTTTCCATCATTCCATTCGAACCCGGTCAAACTATGGTGTGTATCCACATACACTTTTCCCTCATTCACATGAATCCACTCGCCGCTGCTCGAACACGAAACAGAATCTATTTTCTTCACTTCATTGCCCTGCAAAACATATACATCCGCTCCCGTCTTAATCTTCATCGGTTCACTGGTTTCGGTAACGTCCGTTCGTATCTTGCCGGAAAGTCCGTCTAACACATCGCTTGCGTATTGTTTTTTCGACACAAGGAGTACCGGCTCTCTCTTTTCACCGACCGTCACTACAGAAAATAATTTGTATTTCTTTTGATTTTCTTTCAAAAAATCTGTAAATTTTTCATTCCATTTTGTAACATCTTTTATCGTATCTTTTTCCTGTTCCGCCGCTTTCGAATTGTCGTTTTTTGTCGTTTGCAATTTCTCTATTTTATCCGATGTGGCCGATGAATTTTGTGCTTCTTTTTGTGTCACATTTCCACATCCACTAAAGGTAAATACCACACTCGCCGCCATAAAAACAGCCAATACTACTTTTGCTTTTCTTTTGTATTTATTTTCTTCCACAATTTTTCGCATTCTATTTTTCAACTCCTTTTTTGTTCCCACTGCCGCAGTCGTCGGATAAAAAACAGACAACTTCCGGTCTCGGGATGCGACGCAGATCAGCGTCTTTCCATAAGCTATTTTCTGCGTCAGATTCGAGTTTGCTAACACTTTTTCATCACAGGAAATTTCCGCATCTTTTTTTGACAAATAAGCCGCCGCCCACACGAGCGGATGGAACCAATACACCGCCGTCAACAGGATTCGCAGCAATGACCAGATATGATCTCCCTGCCGGTAATGACACTCTTCATGGCAAATGATCCATTTCACCTGTTCTTCCGTAAGCTGATCCAGTCTCTGCGCCGGAAGGTAAATTGCTGTTTTAAACACTCCGTACAAGCATGGCACCTGCACGTTTTCCGTCACATATACAGGCAGTTTTCCCTCTCGAAATTTATCAAAAGATTTTCTATTCTTTTTCAGTTTATGTACATAAAAAATATTTGCTGCCAAAACCACCAAAAGAATACAACATGTACCAGCAAGCCAAATTTTATCTTTATACGCCTTCCACGCTTCCTGCAGTTTTTCCTGCGCAGAAATCTGCACCGGAGTCTCCTTTTCTTCCGGGACTGTTATCTTGCTATTTGCAGTTGTATTTTTATGCAGAACAACCGTATTTGACGAGCCTTCCTGCATTTTGTCAGTTTCTATTTCCTTTGTATTTTCTGTATGATTTTGAACCTGATTCATCATTCCCGACACACCAAAGGAAAAGGTTCCAATATTTACCGGTACAAGCAGACGCAATGCCACAAAAAGCCATATGGCATATATCAAGCAATGTCTGACTTTCCCGCGAAAAATAACCCGAAACAGCATAACCAGCAAAATCATAACCGTCGATGAGATCATTATTTCCCGCATACGATCACCCCTTCTTTTCTGCATTCGCGCGTGCATTTTTTAATATTTCTTCCAATTCATCCATATCTTTCTCGCTCAAATCCCCCTGCTTCACAAGTGTACTCATCATCGCTCCAATACTCCCGTCGTAGATACGCCCCAAAAAACTTTTTGTCTCCGGCATAATCACCTCATCTTTCTGAACGATAGGATAAAAATACTTCGTTTTCCCCTTCATCTCATACCCAATCACCCCTTTTTCTGTCATTCGACGCAGCATCGTCGCACAGGTACTCTTGCTCCATTTTGTCTTTTTTTCCATCTGTGCCACAATTTCCATCAAACTACAGGTACCATTTTCCCATAACACCTGCATGATGTACCATTCCTTGCTTGTAATCATTTTCATCTTTCCTTTCGGTTTACTTTGTAAACCCATCATAGCACTGTTGGTTTACGTTGTCAACCACTATTTGAACATTTTTCACTTTCTTACATATTAGTATAAAAGAACATTTTCATTACACTATGCGAGGTTTTCCTATGTATGATTCAAATTGTATCGGGCGAATATTGTCTGCCTCATCCCCTCAGGCAATCGCTAACATATTGGGTTCTGAAAAATACAAAACAATCTATGGCCAGGCATTGTTTTATGACTTAGGACAGGGGACCCTGATTGCCGTTTCCATCGAGGGAATCCCAATGCAAGCTGCTTCCTGCGGCCAACGTGTTCTTGGTTTTCATATTCATGAAGGTGCACGCTGCAGCGGAACTTCGGAGGATCCTTTTGCCGATGCCGGCTCTCACTACAATCCCAGCAATTGTCCGCACCCAATGCACGCCGGTGATCTGCCACCTCTTTTCGTAAATAATGGCATGACATGGTTCGCCACAATTACACCTCAATTTACAGTATCCGATGTCATTGGCCGCACCGTCATCGTGCATTCTGATCCTGACGATTTTCATACCCAGCCATCCGGAAATTCGGGCAAAAAAATTGCCTGTGGAATGATAAAGAGGGTAGATGAAAATAGAGCAGGTTAATGCCTGCTCTATGCGATAATTCTCATCCTATTTAAAAACTTTTTCCCACATAATTTCATCAACGTTTTACATTACTACTTAATTCCGTACTCTTCCATCAACTTCTCCTGAAGTTCAGGATCCTGTGTTGATTGAAAAAGTTCTGCCGTACGATTGTCCTTGATGAGCGCTGCATGCAAATGATTGACACGTTGACATCCCTGCTCAATACCTTGCTCAATGCCTTGCTCAACACCACGCTCAACACCTTTCTCAAATCCAATCGCCTCTATCTCATCTAACACATCTGAAATCGGTCCCATCTGCGATTCCTCCTTTCTTTTTGGGGTTAAATCTGTTTCCAGAAAACGTTTATCCTTGCTAAGTGCATAAAGCACATCACTTACTTCTTCCGGATGTTTCACCGTTCTTTTGCCACTTTCTTCTTCGAGATACTGGCGGGTTTTGCCATGACCACGAAGCGTTAAAAACTTGATCACATGCCAGAAATCCGACTTGTACTTTTCTATCTCGTTTTCATCCAGATTGCTCAAGGATATTAGATGAATCTTATGATTTAAGAGAAATGGCTGTAACTTCTTTTTCTCTTCTTCCTCCAAATCCAGCATATCCAGGATGCTGAGCGGCCGCGTCCATTCTTCCCTGCCATAATAGATAACAAACGTAATAACCGGATGCAGACGGTCATCATCTGCCAGTTCTCTGGCATAGAAATTTCTGCCCCTGCGCTCGTTCTCTCTCTTATGCTCTTTGATCTGTTCGTTGTAGTTGTTGAAAATGTAGCCCAGATCCCGCACCGGCATAATGTTATTGATCTCTGACTGGTTCTCCATCTGTATGAGCGCAATGATCGTTCCATTTTTGCGCCAGCGCATCCGCACATCTGCCATTACTTTCGCAGGCTTCCCTTCGCTATCCTTGTAGTGCATTTCCTGTGGCAGCAATTCCAGATCTTCCGGCTGGATCACCTGCTCACCGTCATACAGATTAACATTACTGATGTCAGCAAACACTTCCGGAGCTTCCACAAGATTTTTTTCTGTTAAATCTTTTGTCGTAACTATTCAGGACGCCCCTCCTCCACATTCGCATTTCGAACACTTCGTGTTCTTTTCTCGCCTTTGACAAGGCTAAAAATGCTCATATGGGGAGGGGGAGCCCTATTAGGATCTCAATGTATGAAAATCAAAGTCTCTTACGTGCAAGCACGACGATTCATTGATTTTCATACATTGGATCCTGAATAGTTACCTTTTGCCAATAAATACCATCCCTTTCTTCTCTTGCTTTCTAAAAATATGTGGGTAAAAAGTTTTGTTTCGATAAGCAAGAAAAATAGAATGATAGATATCAGACTCTCAAATTATTTACTTGCTTGTGTATGATAATACACTATTAATTGAGATATGTCAACTACCAACTGTGAAAGTCTGAAAATTCATCTGAGCCAAACAAGCGGAATAACACAAAAAATAAGAGACAGGCTGCCCTCCATGCTCCTGTCTCTTATTTCTGTATGATAAAATCTTTCTATTTGAGCCCTTTTTTACACGCTCGATTAGTAGATATTGTAACATCTTGGTGATTTTCCGCATAGTATTTGTTGAAAATCGGTCATGAACGGTGTATATTTTGTCATAAGCGGCTGATATTTTCGTTCTTTTACGACATAATTTTAAAAATCATTTTACTTTTTGTGGTAATTTTGCTACAATATTTGGTAACATTACGGCTTGGAGTGTGGTAAATAATATGATAAATCGTACGATACTTATTTTGGAAGATGACAACCTACAGCGTGAATCTCTCTGTCGGTGGATGAACGAGTATGCCGGACGGCGGAGTATTGCCCTGCAAATTCTGACAGCCGGTTCTATCGAGGAAGCCCAGGAAGCACTTGCAGATCATCCACCGGTGTTTGCCTTTTTTCTTGATATTTCGCTGAAAGAGAACAGCAAAGATCTCGGAGGGCTGGAGTTTAGCCGGTTTCTGCAGGAAACTTCCACTTACCGCCACACACCGCTTATCTACGTCACATCGTATGGCGATTATATGAGACGCGCACTCAATACCTTTCATTGCTTTGCTTTTTTGCTGAAACCATACACAAAAGAAGATTTGTTTGCCCAGCTGGAAGATCTTTTTGATTCACAGATTGAACAGATTTACGTACGTGATTCGGAAGGGATTTACCACTCGCTTTGTTTGGATGACCTTGTCTATGTGCATTCAGAAGGGCGCTATCTCCATTATTTTATAAGAACAGACGAAATCCGGTCGCGCCAGTTTTCGATGGCGGAACTGCTTGATAAACTTCCTTCGCATTTTGTGCGGTGTCATAAATCCTACATTATTAATACAGAGAAAGTACGAAATTACGACTTTATCAACCACTACATCGAACTAGAGGAAACCAGCGGGCGTATCCCATTGAGCCGCGCGTTCAAAAGCAAATCCTATTTTCAGAAAAAATAGCATAGGAGAATGATTATGAATTCAATGATAACTATATTTTCATCCTTTTACCAGCAAATTGTGCTTTTTACAAGCTGCCTTTTTCTACTTCAGCTGCCTCGGGATAAATGGCGGAATCTCCGCACATGGCTTTTCTTTTTTGCCAGCTGGATCCCGATTCTCATCATACAACATTTTAACAATAATTGGATATTATTATCTTTATTTATTTTCGTAACCATCCTGACAGTTACGTTGCATTTCATTACCAAATGCCGCTATTTTCATGCTTTGTTGGCTACATGCGTAAGCTATTTTATTATGCTTCTCGTCAATATGCCCTCACTGTTTGTTTTTTATTTTTTCTGGTCACCGGAATATATTATAAAATCTGCATGGATTTCTCTTGTCGCAGCAATGATTGGATCTGTTTTTCAATTCCTCATCCTGCGCTTTCTTCCTGTACGCCAATTCTATAAAAGTCTCTGCAAAATACCTGTTTCCATCAGTTATTTTATCATTTTATTCCTGGTTGTTTTAGCTCTGCTTTGTGGCTTAAGTTCCGACATTACGTATGTTCCGGAATTTGTCAAAACATTTCTTATTGTACTTTTAGTGCTGAATTCGGCGCTTATTTTTACTCACCAGATTCTGATCAACCGCCGCAGCACGATGGAACTGCATTATTATGAGCAATATCTGCCGGTTCTCGACAACCTGATTCAAAAAGTGCGGGAAACGCAGCACGGCCACAATAACACCATTCAAGCAATCCTGCATCTGATCGACGTTGACAGCGACAATGAAAAGATTTCCGAAACATTGTCAAATTATACCAATGAGCTGCAGAAAAGTCTTCTTCCCTCTTCGCTTCTTCGCCTAGAAAATAAATTGCTTGCCGCCCTTTTGTACCACAAGCATTGTCAGGCAGCTGAGCAGGGAGTGACGATTCATTTTCATATTGCAGATCCCATGTGCCGGTGTCAGGCAAGTGAATTTGAGCTGGTCGATGCGGTCGGGATTCTCGTGGACAATGCGCTGGAAGCAAGCCATGCCGGCGATAACATCTATGTGTCGATCCACACCTCGCACCACAATGGCACCGAGGGCATAAAAATCGTCGTTGAAAATCCGGGGCAGACCGTCAACGACGCATTTCGCGAACAAATATTAAAAAAGGGATATACGACCAAAACGGTCGAGGCCGAAAAACACGGGCTTGGGCTCTCCATCCTGCAAAACATTGTGAAAAAGCACAATGGTGCACTGATGATCTCAAACGCGCTCCACGACGAGCTCCGGTACATCTCCTTTACCTTACTCCTGTAAATAGTTTTTTGTCTCTTGCATGACTTTACGAAGGATACCAATATTTTCCAGTGTGTCATCCGTTTCGAGAGAATGATTTACCCCCTCGATCCGGGAACTGCGGATCTGCGCCTGCGCGCACTGATAGATCACGTTATCGACATCCGGAACCCATGGGTCTGCGGTGCCGCAAAAAGCGATGCCCTGCGCCGGATTTGCCAAAAATGTCTGTGCGAGCGGTGTATAATAAATCTGCTTTGCTTTCAGCTGGTAAACATTAGTAAAATGTGCCGCTACGGCTGTGCCAATGCTTTTGGATATGAATACGATCTCGTCGTACTCCTGCCACGGAATCGGTGCGAGAAATTTTTCTGCACTTGCACAGGCTTCGTCAAATGCTTCTCTCATTTTTTCCGCATTTCCGCGTATATTCGTTGTTTTCTTGATCTGGTAATCCACTTCCAAAAAGGTGTCATACCCACATTCTTTTGCTAATTTTTTACTGTAATACAACAATGGCTTATCAAAACGATACCCGATTCCCGGGAAAAATACTGCTATTTTCACGTTAATTCTCCTTTTATCTGCGGCAATATTGATTCAGCATTTTGATCAATTTTTCCGCATTGATTGGTTTTGAAATATGCGCATTCATGCCGGCTTCCAGGCTGCTTGCGATGTCCTCAGAAAACGCATTGGCACTCATCGCGATGATTGGCGTCGTCTTCGCATCTTCCCGCTCCAGGCGTCGGATTTTTTTCGTCGCATCGAGACCATTCAGTATCGGCATCATGATGTCCATAAGAATCACATCATATTCGCCCGGCTTCGAAGCGGCAAACCGGTCTACGGCCTCTTGACCATTCCATGCCTTTTTCACTTCGGCTCCAAGATCTTGGAGCATAAACTCCGCAATTTCCATATTGAGGTTGTTGTCCTCCACGAGAAGGACCTTTATTTTCTGGCGCAATGTATCTTTTTGGTTCTTTTTCTCCCACGAAATCTGAACCCGGTTCACCCGCAATGGAATGCGGATGTCAAATGTCGTTCCCTTGTCTTTTTCACTCTCAAATAAAATTTCGCCGTTCATGCGGTCAACAAGATGTTTGGTGATAGCAAGTCCCAGACCAGTTCCTGCATACAGCGTCCTTGCAGACTCCCGTTCCTGTGAAAACGGCTCAAATGCACTTTTCTGAAATTCCTTGCTCATGCCGATTCCATCGTCCTCACACACAAAATGGAAACAGACTTCTTCGTCTCCAGTCTTTTCCTCCCAGCATGCGATGCGGACATGCCCACCCTCATGGTTATATTTTACCGCATTGGAAGCAATGTTCTGCATGATCTGACGCAGATGAAGGGAACTTCCAATCAGTTCATCCTGTTCAAATTCTTTGCGCTCGAGCACAAATTCCACATTTTTATCCTGTGCCTGAATCTCGATCATGTTTTTCACTTCATCCACAATCTGCGTTAATGAAAATGGTTTTGCTTCCATGATAAGGCGGCCTGACTCGAGTTTGCTCATGTCCAGCACATCATTGACAAGATCAAGCAGGAAACTGGATGCCGACATGATCTTATCGAGACATTCTTCCTGCTTTTCCGGATTTCCCATATATTTTTTGCACATCGGAACCATCCCACGGATTCCATTGATCGGCGTCCGGATATCGTGGCTCATCCGGCGAAGGAAATCCGTTTTCGCTGCATTGGCACGCTCCGCCTGTTTGACAGATTCTTCTAATTGTTGCTGATATTGCATTTCCCGCTCTTTTTCCCCACTAATATCACGGCATAATAACAAGAAAGATGCAACCTCTCCTCTTTCATCGTATTTCTGCGGCACTAAAATAGTCAATATCCACTTACCATTCTGATGTTTCGCTGTATAAGAAATAACTTTATTGTGCTTTAAATGTTCTTTCATATATTCCAAATTTAGGAAGCCCTGGCATTGAGCATAGTCTTCCGGTGCCATTTCACACTCAATAAATGCCTCAAGCATTTCCTCCACATGTTCTTTTCCTTCCAGCGACTTCTGCAGTTTTTCCGAATCTTTGATCAGCTCCCAGTTGTCATTTTTCAGATTTATGTACATATTGACCGAATACATTTTACTGATTGCCTGCACGATATCAAGCTGTTTCTGCATCTCAACCATACTTAATCTTGCATAACGTGTTCGGAAAAGGGCAAGAATCAGCCACAAAAGCCCGTAAATAACAAATCCATAAATCATCGCCACATTTCGCGTAGAATATACCGATTTTTCCTTATAAAATACACACAGATGATATTTTCCCATTTCTTCCACTTTTCCAAACCATTTTGAACTGTCACGCTCAAAATGAATCAATTTTCCATTTGTACTTGAAATTGACTGTGGCACTATAAAGGATTCCACACTTTTTCCATTTAATCCCTTATAGTTTGTACTTAGGATCTTTTTTCCATCCGTCACCACAACGATTCCGTCATTGGCAAAAGAATATCCGGAAAAGATGGACTCCAACGTGATTCCACCTTCTGCTCCGCTTTCGCTCCGAATCTGGTCATATTGTTCAAACTGATTTATTCTTTCTTTCATAAACGCAAGTGTTTCATCCGCGATTTTGTCAATGCGCTTTTTATCATGACTTGACAACGCAAAAAATAGGATGGTAAGCACAATAACTCCCACAAATAAAGGAATGATGATGTATTTTTTTTGCGCGATCTTTTTCATCCAATCCCTCCTGTCAGTTTCATTTGTTTTCCGTCAAATTGAGTAATAATATGATAACATTATGGAGGGGAAAAGTCAATTTTAGCATACCAGTCTTTTCTATTTCTTCATAATCTGCCAAAAAAGTTTGCCTTTCGTGAGCGCTCTCGCTCCAATAAACACGCAGGGGTATCGATATGCAAAATACGCATATCTGATACCCGCGCGTTTATACTCACTTCATGCAAATCTTTTCCGGCAGATTACAAAACTTAGAAAGACTGGCTGCTAATATATAACATAAAATAGTTAGAATCCCTCTTTCAATTTTTCCTCCACCTTCTGGTCGAAGCCCGCGTCCGCATACACTTTTGCGGTGCCCTGCACCGGTTCGTAGCCGCACATGCCATAATAGAATTTCTGGGTCATTACTGCCTTTTTTCCGTTCCGATCGGTGAGGGTCCAATAAAACGTTGCATTGAACGCCTTTTTTTCAGTATCGTATTCGCCGTCTGTTATTTCAAGCGTGTTTTCCTGACAAGACCAGAGTATATTGTATACTTTTTCCTGCACTTTGGCATAAAATTCCGATACATCGCTGCCCTTTTTTATTGGTCTAAATTCATTACACTTTTCTACAATATAAAGAGTATGAAATTCGAGATCTTCCTGTTTCATCTTATCAATATCTTCTTTGGTAATCCGTGAAATTCGGTGGCTCAAAAGCAGTCTCTCAATGTTATCCTGCCGGCTGGCACAATAATAAAAATCGAGCAGCGCGAACATCCGACGAAGATGAACGGTATTTTCATTCTGACTCTCTTCTTCGGTCATGCCCCATCGGTTAAAATCTTCTTTGCCGTCAGAAACCATCAGGCTGTAATAATTTTTTTCGTAAAAAAAGAATGTCAGATACAGTTTTTTCCCATTATACGTGATCGTTACCGGCGTTCGATAATCCGTCTGTGGAATGAAGTCTTCATCTGAATATAAAAACTGCTCATAGGTTACTGTCCCAACTTTGATTGAAACGTCTTTTCCGTCAAACACCTTCTTTTGCAAATTTTTTATCTGATCCACCATATCGTGGTAAAATTCGACCTGACCCTGAGCACGCTCATTTGTGACCCGCGCACCCATGCCTTTCATCACAGTTTCAATGTCACCCTCGACAAGCTGCGTGGCAATTTGCTTTGCACGGTGATGATAATAAATCGTATCATAACTTGGACACGACAGCGCCGGAAAGATCTGCCCCACCGTCAATGTACCAAACACCGCACAAACCAGCACGAGAAGTGCGATCGCCACCCATTTGCCCCTCTTATTCTTCTTAATCTCTTTTTTGATTTTTTGAAATGGCTGAATTTTCTGCATTTCCATTTTGTCGGATGCCTCGTCATTTTCTGACATATTTTGCCATATTTTTCGGCATTCTTCACACCCCTCAAGATGCTCTTTTATCTCTTTTGCTGTTTCTTCCCGGCAGAGTCCTTCGACGTACTCCGGCAGAAGATCCTGCACAACATAACATTTCATATTATTCGCCTCCTATTTTTTTGATCTGTTCCCGCAGACGCTCTTTGGCACGGTAAAATGTCACGCGCGCCCACACCTCGGATTTTCCGAAAACATCTCCAATCTCCTGAAACGACAAATTTCCCATCATTCGAAGCATAAAAACTTCCTTAAATGGTTCCTGAAGTTCGTGAATACATTGGTACATCCTTGCATTTTCTTCTTTGTCAATCATTTGCTGCAGCATATCCGTCTCGGATACCGGCTCACACCACTCGTCGAGTGGAATATTTTTCTCCTCCGCCTTCCGGCAATGATCCAGCCAGATATTTTTCGCGATGCGGCACAACCATGTCGAAATCTTGCTTTTTCCCTGAAACGTATCCGCTTTCTCAATTGCCCGCAAAAATGTCATCTGCACCACATCTTCCGCCACCGTCGGATTGTGGCAGAGCGAGAGCACATACGCATACAGCATTTTGGCATAATTCCGATAAATCTCATCAAATGACTCCTCTGTTATTTTCAAATTTACTTCCCGCCACCTTTCTGTCTCTCTGTTTGTAAATAAGACGGCAAATTATGGAAAACGTTACAGCTTTTCTAAATTATTTTCTGTATTTTAAGTATTGCCGATTCGAATGACACCTGTCTGCAGTTCGTTCATCTGCTGCACTTCATTTTCCAGTGCCGCAAATGCCTGATATTTTTGTAAATTTGTATCCATCTGATTTCCTCATACATTCTATGCTAAAGTTTCGTTTTTCAGATTATACCATGTTTGCTACAATGCAACAAGAACAAGAAAGAAATGAGGGTATCTTTTATGAACCTGCTCTTTAAAAAAGGAATTACGCGGCGCCAGATTTTCTGTTTTGCAATTGTATTTTCCTTCCTGCTTCTGCATAAATCGTTTTCATTTCCGGAAGCATTCGGCGCAGCATTGATTCTCGGGGGCGCACGCCGCAATTGATAATTTTTCTCATTGCATTCTCTTGAAAATGACTGACTGCCGTGCTACGCTTTACATTGAAATAAGTATGATCGGAGGTATGACGTATGTCATTTTTAAGCGAATTAGAAGCATTTCAAAAAACACATCCTTTTCAAAATACAAACGTAAATGGAATCGAAGCGAACTATCTTCTGTGCGGAAACCCAGACAGCAAGTATACTCTGGTATATCTGGTCGGGGGAACCGGACTTTCTGTCGTCTGGTTTCATCATATCCTGGAGATGGAAAGCGATTACCGCATCCTGACATTTGATTATCCCATGGAACTCGAGACATTGGAAGAAGTAGCGGATTTTTCCGTCTCTTTGGCAGAACAGCTGAAACTGGAAAATCTTGTATTTATCGGAGCCTCTCTGGGCGGATTTATCGGCCAGCTGGTTGCCCGCAAACATCCGGATAAAGTGGCCGGACTCGGATTATTCTCCACTTGCAGCCTGTCCGAAAACAGCATCAATGACCTGAAAAAGCAATACCGCATTTATGGTCCGCTGTACGTAATGATGAAAATTCTGCCATATTCCTGGCTGAGAAAATTGTTCTGCAACATTTCGAAAAAACAGATCGGACTCGAAGAGGAACGTCCCGAGGATAAAAAATATATGGAAGATCTTTTCGAATGGGTGTATTCCAATTACACGCGTAAATTTGATTTACATATGACGGGTCTGATCATTTCGGTTACGTCACTGACGCCGATTACCCCGGCTCAGTTCCACGAAATTTCCGACCGCACTCTTTTGGTTCTTCCGAAAGACGACAAAGCTTTTTCGAAGAAAGCACAGCAGGATCTGCGCGAAATGCTGCCGGATGCCAAACTCGTCCGCATCAACGGTGGACATACCGCGACACTCTACCGCGTGGAAGAATATGTGAAAGCAACGAGAGAGTTTTTGAATAATCTGTAAGAAAAATCTATGATTCCATGCGAAAATGGAAAGAAGAAAATGGGCGTACTGCCTTATTGATCGATGGTGCAAGGCGTGTCGGTAAAAGTTATATTGCGCAGGAGTTTGCCAAAAAGGAATATAAAAGTTATATTCTTATTGACTTTAACCGCGCGCCTGCTGAAATTACAGATCTCTTTGTTCATTATTTAAACGACTTAAATATGTTTTTTTCTATTTATCAAACTTTTATGGAGTAAAACTCTATGAACGAGAAAGTCTCCGCATGGAAATCGACTTTTTGACCACGAAAAGCAAGACCAGCAACCGCCATAATATTTCGCCAATTGAGGTAAAATCAAGTAAAAATTATAAGCTGACTTCCCTGCGTAAATTTAAAGAAAAATATAAAGAGCAGCTGCACATTCCTTATGTGCTTCATCCCAATGATCTGAAAGAAGAAGATGTGATTCTTTTTCTTCCATTATACATGACACCATTAATATAAAACGAGCAGGCTAACGCCTGCTCATTTCAATATACGGATTTCCTTCCTACTTCCGCACTTTTATTTTTTACACTGCTCCATTTCCCTTTGGCGTCATATATAAGAAATCAATCGGCCCTTCGTCGTCACCGCCGCCCAGAAATCCGAGCATATAAATCTTCCCATCCGCACCGACTTGAATCTCTCCATGCATATCCGGAAAAAGCTTCTGGTTTTTCGAATCGACAATTTTTTCCAGCATCTTTGTTTCCTTGTTATAATGAAATAGCCCATTAAAATAGGAAAAATAGACTTCGCCGGTATTCTCATTGACACAATACCGGATCGGCTGATCCCCTTTCCAGTATTCCAAATAATCCAATTCCTGCATTTCCTCATTGTAACTTCGATAATGGATACTTTCCGGTATCCCCTCCGAAATCGCCGAATAATCCAACTTTTCCTTTGTCTCTCCCGTCTCCACATCGATCATTTCCAATATATTTTTACTTATGTCAAAGTTGTAAAAAATGCCATCATAATAACAACCGGACATGGCCACATCAAAACTTCTTTCAATCTTCAGGGTCTGCAAATCAACGACATATGCCGCCTGCTTTTCCTTGGATTCCAGATTGCAGTTAAATATCGCCTTTTTCTTTGTCAATGGCACAATATTATATTTGTCCGTCGAATCTTGCTCCAAATGATTCTTTTTATACCATTCTGACATAGTGAAATCGTACAATGTCTTTCCGTTCTCGTCTCCTGCCATCAAACGTTTTCCATCAAAATTCCACAAAAGTCCTGCCCCGGCATCATAATGATAATACTCTCCATCACCAATTAACGCATGCTGTTCCGTTTTCCATTTTTTGCCACTAAATTGTCCTGTCTTCCATCCGGAAGTGTCCCCATAATACGACACCGCAAAATGGTCTGTTTGATCGATGTACCCACTCCAGCACTCCCAGATATCGTCCGTCCCCAATCGCTTTTCATCGTACTTCTTTACGGTAGATTCATCAATTGACAATTTTACTGCCTCCGGATCCGCTTCCGGTTCTTCAAAACTCAGTTTCTCATAAAGATTTTTATTACATTGAACGCCAAGTTCTTTTTCCAGATTCCGTTCCTTCTTTTCCGCTTCGCTAACCTTCCTGGCGATCGACCATGTTTCCTCTTTAGAATTTTCGGTTGTTTTGTCCCAATCCTTAAAAAATATGTAGGTTCCCGTCAAATCCTGTTTTCCATCCACACCGATGTCATAAGAATACGCTCCATTCTGCGTCCTAAAGTTAAAAATAAGATTTAACTGCTGCTTTTTAACTTCCATCACGCTGCAAAAGTAATTAATGGCATCCGGGCATTCTTCGTAAGCCTGCTTAGATGCCGGCTTGATCTCATCCTTAATCTGCTGCTGCGATTGCTCCTGCGATTGTTCTGTCTCCTTTTTCCCACAGGAAGCTGCCCCTATACACAATGCCCCCGCCAGAGCAAAAATCAATAACCGTCTCCAATCCATGCGTCTCCTCCTCTTCTACAACTACTAATTATCTGTTGTCTCCGGTCACCAGATCACCGCAAAGCCGGTCCGTCACAATATTTTTGCAGCGTTCGCGGTGCGCCACATGCAGCGGATGATTCATAAATGCTTTCAATGCCGCTTCGTCTATAAATTCGGCATAAAAGACAAGGTCGTATCCGCCCGCGATGTTATTTCCAATTTCTGCCTGCAAAAGTCCGTCGATATTTCCATTCATCGTCGCCACCGAATCCTGCATAAATCGAAGTGCTTCTTCCTCTCCGTGTTTTTCCTTTACTTCCTCTGTGTAGTTCCAAAATAAAATGTGTCGAATCATGAATCTGCCTCCTCTAAAATTTACTTATCATCAGTATACTATTTCCGTGCTGCATCTGTCAATCCTTGGAAATTTTGATTTGGCTGACACCTTACTTCTGTCAGCACAGAAAATTCCACTACACCATATACTCATCTATATATTTGTCTATATTTTTCATATTCAATGCCCTTTTTCCCGTTTCATGAAACACCAAAAGATCACGCCCGATCAAAATGTCATTTTTCTCATAAACATCCAATTTTCGCAATGTTCCATTGTAATAAACACTATCATCCATCATCCCAAAATGTTCCACATAAAAAATCTTCGCCGTCCGCTTATTCATCACCGTAAAATCAGGATAAAATGGTTTCTTCTGTCCATCCACCATCAAATATACCGGCTTTTCATATCGATACAAAATTCCCCGTCTCTCAAAATGGTCCGCAATGATCTTTTCCGATTTTGACCGAACCCGCTCGCCTTTATTGGTATAAATTTCCGTCCGATCATCCTCAATTGGCTTACCTTCGTAGGTTTCTTCCGCAAATCTACGAATCTTTTCTTCTCTGCTCAAAATCCCTGTCGTAATCAATTTCCTTTTCCCCGCGTTCATGTCATTGTATATTTTTTCCAAATTAAATTCATCAATATTTCGCAACGCCTTCTTTAAATTTGCAATTTGCTTTTCTATTTCCGGAAGCAGTTTTGCATAATATTCCTCTTCAACTAACCGCTTAAGTGCCGTCACTTCCTGCTTCCCGACATATTTTTGGTCCAAATAATAGCGGTAATGCCCACGAATATTTCTACACTCCACTTTTCGAATTTGTCTCCCCTGCAATCTCTTTTCAAGACCTTTCTTGATTTTCTCCAATTGTTCTATTCTCTGTAAGATTTTTCTCTACATCAAATTCCCCGCTTTCTATTTAATTTTGTTTTGTGTGAATTCTTGTACGAAATGTACTTATAAGAAATCCTGATTTCCAATTACCCGTTCAGTATAGCATAGTTCATTTACAAAGGCAACTAATTTTGGAGATTTTTCTTTTTGGATTTTTGCGTGGCAGGAAAAGGCAACGGATTTCGCTGAGTTTCCCTTTTTGCGTTGCCTTTTCGCCTGAACTCGCCGAGGAAAGGCAACATATTTCGGCGGTTTCCTCTATTTTTGTTGCCTTTCTTGCTTCTTGCCAGCCCTAAAGGCAACGGATTTCGCTGGGTTTCCCAATTTACGTTGCCTTTTCGCCTGAACTCGCCCGGGAAAGGCAACATATTTTGGCAACTTCCTCTGGTTCCGTTGCCATCCCCCTCCCCTCACCAAAAAAGGGGCGCCTGAGGCGCCCCTTCAAACCAAATTCAATTTCAAACCCAACTCAGTTCCCTTCCCTATCTTCCATACAATTTCGTCATCCGGCGGATTTTCTCGCAAAGTTCCTTATCAAAGGCATCTTTCTTCATGCGCCACTGCCAGTTGTAGCCAAGGGTCGATGGCGTGTTGATGCGCGCCGTGCCCGGCAGGCAAAGGTAATCCTGTGCCGGAATGACACAGAGTTTCGCCACGCTTCGCTGCGCCAGCGTGATCAGCTGCCAAGTCAACTTTTTGCGGCCGACAAACCTGCCGCCGTAAGGCAGATTCAGATAGCGGAGTGCCACATCGCGGTCCTCTTTTGACAATTCTTTCCACCAATCAAACGTCGTCTGGTTATCGTGCGTTCCTGTATAAACCACGCAATTTGAATTGTAATTGTGCGGCATGTAATCACTTTCCTCGCGCGAATCAAACGCAAATTGAAGCACCTTCATTCCCGGGTAGCCGGTCGCAGCCAGGAGATGTCGGACGCTGTCCGTCAGAAAGCCGAGATCTTCGGCGATGATCTGCTGCTCGCCGAGCACTTCATTGACCTTGTCGAAAAGATGGATTCCCGGACCTTTTTCCCAAGCGCCGTTTACTGCCGTTTCTTCGCCGTATGGGATGGCATAATATTCATCAAAGCCACGGAAATGGTCGATTCGCACCATGTCATACCATGTAAAACAATTGCGGATGCGCGAGATCCACCAATGAAACTCCGTCGATTCATGGTATTCCCAGCGGTATAATGGATTCCCCCAAAGCTGACCTGTCTCCGAAAAGGCATCCGGCGGACAGCCCGCTACCGCAATCGGTTCCAGGTCTTCCGTAAACTGAAACAATTCCGGGTGCGCCCACGTATCTGCACTGTCAAGCGCTACATAGATCGGGATATCTCCAATGATCTGAACACCCTTGTCATTGGCGTACTTTTTCAATTGTTTCCACTGTTTGTCAAATTCATATTGAAGGAACATATAAAAACTAATTTCGTTTTTGTACGTTTCCCGGCAACGCGCGATCGCTGCCTCGTCGCGGCGTTTCAATTCTTCCTCCCACGTCAGAAAACTAGCCCCCTTGCGCGTGTCCTTGATTGCCATAAACAGGCAGTAATCCGGCAGCCATTCCTGCTGCTCGGAAACAAATGCCTGAAATTCTTCATTTTCTGCGATATTACTGCGGTCAAAGGCTTTGCGCAAAAGCGGAAAACGCTGATTGTACTGTTTTTCATAATTTACATAATTCCCCTCATCTTCAAGGTCTGCTGCCGCGATCTCTTCCGCCGTCAAAAGCCCCTCTTCCGCCAACGCATCGAGCGAAATATAGTACGGATTTCCGGCAAATGTCGAAAATGACTGATATGGGGAGTCGCCATATCCCGTCGGCCCCATTGGAAGAATCTGCCAGTATTTCTGTCCGCAGCTCACCAAGGTATCGACAAAACGATATGCATTTCGGTCAAAGCACCCGATTCCATGGGGAGACGGGATACTTGATATCGGGAGTAATATTCCACTTGCTCTCATACTTCTTTCTCCTTTTATTTGGCAAGCAATGACTTGCTCACGCGCACTTCATAGCCTTCCGCCCATTTTTCATAAGCCGTGCGGAACGCATCTTTTTGCTGTTTTTCCACTTCCTGCTCTACATATGCCTGATTCAGATTTTTCGTATTCGCCTTCAGACAATAAGCGATGTAAAAGCCGTCCGATTCTTCGATGACACCGCTTGTCGCATCCTTTTTCAAGGCAAGGACATTGGCTGCGAGATTGGTACGGCTGTCAAGACTTCCCAAAATCACTTCTTCCGGCGCACTTCCGGTCTTTTCCTTCACAAAAGAATAGAAATTTCCCTGATACGAAGCCAGTTCCTGTGCATATCCTGCTGCCTGTGCACGGACTTCTTCGCGGTTTGCATCCGTCGCCGGCAGATAGCACAAAAGCACTTTTGCCGCCTGCGTCGTCGCCGCGTCAATCGAAACCTGTGTCGAACCGGTCACAACGTCGTACATTTTTCTCGCCACAAGATTTTCCTCAAAAATGCGGTGCATCGTCTCCGTCGTAATTCCGTTTGCCTTCTGGACATCCTCCGGAATCGTCGCGATATATTGGTCCGCCTTATAATCAATGTCTTCTTTTTCATCGACACCAAGCGTCACGCCCTGGCCCTCGGCTGCCTTATTCATTACCTTGATCTGAATGATAAGACGCACGATATCCTCGATCGCAGCCTGTCCGATCGTATGATCATCGACCGAAATATTCCAGACATCCGCTCCGAGCATGGAATCATACTGATTTTTCAAAAACCAGCTGTAAACCAGGTATTCATCGTAGGTTACGCCCTGTTTGCCGACAGCGACAGCGATGGAATCTCCCTGGAGATCTCCATTGTTTACCTTCGCCGCTTTTTCTACACTTGTCGTCTGTTCTTCTGCGTTTTCCGTTTTTTTAGAACACCCGACGCTTGTAAGCATCAGGCTCACGGCAAGACATCCGCAAAGAATTTTCTTTCCAAATCTATTCATCTTCTTCCTCCTTGATCTTCTGCATCTCATTTACAAGTTCTGACAATTGTCGAAGCAATGGCTCCTCTTTCTGCTGATATACAAAATACGGCGTTGTTTCCGGTACAAAACGCAGTTTGCCTTGGTATGCCGCAAGCAGGTCCGGAATTTTGTCCGTCGCCACTTTGGCCTGCGGAAACATCGTGATCCGTATCTGGTTCGCCTTTTCCACGATCGCCGTAATATACGCATCGTGTGCCTTTGCTTTCAAAAGCGCGATCTCCAAAAGATTGCACACACTCTGTGGCGGCTCGCCAAAACGGTCGATCAGCTCGTCTACCATATCGTCTCTCTCCGGCTCCGTCTCAATTTCCGCGATGCGCTTGTACACATCCAATTTCTGGAATTCATTCGGAATATAATCTGCCGGGATAAACGCATCCATTTTCAGATCAATATTTGTCTCAAACTCGTCATTTTCGACCTTTTCCCCTTTGAGGCGCTTGACGGCTTCGTTGAGCATTTTGCAATACAGATCGTAACCAACTGCCTCCATATGTCCGTGCTGTCTGGCCCCCAAAAGGTTTCCTGCACCACGGATCTCAAGGTCCCTCATAGATATTTTAAACCCTGAACCAAGTTCTGTAAACTCTTTTATTGCAGCAAGTCGTTTTTCTGCTACTTCTTTTAACATCTTGTCGCGCTTATACATCAAAAATGCGTATGCTGTCCGATTGGAACGACCGACACGTCCACGTAGCTGATAAAGCTGGGAAAGCCCGAGTTTATCGGCTTCATCGATAATGATCGTATTAACGTTAGGGATATCTAACCCCGTCTCCACGATCGTTGTCGAGACAAGGACATCAATCTCGCCATTGACAAAGGCAAACATGGTGCGCTCCAGCTCACGCTCATTCATCTGGCCGTGAGCATAGGCGACAATGGCCTCTGGCACAAGTTTCTGCACCTCTCCGGCGATAATGTCCATATTGGCGACGCGGTTGTACACATAGTAAACCTGACCGCCGCGTCCAAGTTCACGGAGAATCGCCTCGCGCACGATCTCGTCATTTTTCTCCATAACAAATGTCTGAATCGGCATACGATCGACCGGCGGCTCTTCCAGCACACTCATATCGCGGATTCCGACAAGACTCATGTGAAGTGTTCGCGGAATCGGCGTCGCCGTAAGCGTCAAAACATCAATGTCATTTTTCAGCTGTTTCAATTTTTCTTTATGTGTCACGCCGAAACGCTGCTCCTCATCGACGATCAGAAGCCCAAGGTCTTTGTAAACGACATCTTTTGCCAAAAGCCGATGGGTTCCGATGACAATGTCAATCGCGCCTTTTCGCAGTTTTTCCACCGTCTCCCGGTTTTCTTTCGGCGTTCTCAGACGGGAAAGCATCCCCACTTCGACGCTGTAATCGCGCATTCTCTGGACAAATGTATTGTAATGCTGGCCCGCAAGGATCGTCGTCGGCACAAGAACTGCCACCTGCTTGCCATCCATAACGGCTTTGAATGCCGCGCGGATCGCGATTTCCGTCTTTCCATATCCGACATCCCCGCAGATCAGGCGGTCCATTGCCTTGACACTTTCCATGTCTTTTTTCGTATCTTCGATCGCCCGCAGCTGATCCTCCGTCTCCTCATAAGGAAAAACCTCTTCAAATTCGCGCTGCCAAACCGTATCTTTTTCAAATGCGTGTCCCTGCTTTGCCTGTCGTTTGGCATACAGATCGACCAGTTCCTGCGCAATCTCCTTGACGGCTCCTTTGACACGCGTTTTCGTCTTCTTCCACTCCGGCGAATTGAGTTTATTTAACTTCGGCACTTTCGTTGCATCACTTCCCGCGTACTTTTGCAGCACTTCCAGGGAAGTCGCCGGGATATACAGATTGCTCCCGCCGGCGTAAGCCACTTTCAGATAATCCTTCGTAATATGATCGACCTCGATCTTCTCGATTCCTTCATAAATACCAAGTCCGTGGTTTTCATGAACGACATAATCCCCGATCTTTAAGTCATTGAAACTGTGGATTGCCGCCCCTTCGTAACGTTTGACACGTTTTTTCCGTTTCTTCTTTACCCCGCCGAAAATGTCACCCTCCGTCATTACGACAAAGCGCAGATTGGGGTACTCAAATCCCTTCCGCAGTGTACCTTTGCTGATCATCACTTCACCCGGAAGCAGTTCATGCGACAGATCTCTGCTGTAAAATGCCGGAATCTCGTAATCCTGCAGATCCTGACAAAGACGCTCTGCACGCGTTCCCGAGGCAGAAAGCACCAGCACACGGTACCCATTTTTCTTCAGCCGCAGGATATCCTTTGCAAGCAACGAAAAATTGTTATTATACGATGGTGCTGCCTGAATCTGGAAATTGTATTTGTGTCTGACATTAAATTCCTTGACTTTCATATCCAGCGCCGTCATAAGGATCAGCGGCAGTTCGGACAATTTTTTCAAAAGCACCGGCAGCGAAAACAGGACTTCCATCTGTCCCGGCAGAATATATCCCTTTTCAAGACGGCTTACCATGCTTTCGCGGAATTCATACTCCACCGCTTCGCCCTTTTCGATACAACGCGCCGGCTCGTCGAGATAAACGCAAACATCTTCTCCCTTAAAATAATCGAAAAACGAACTTACATTTTTTGTAAAATAACTGACATAACTTTCCAGATTTACGAGGCCGTGATAAACTTCATAGGTCTCACGGAAATTTGCCACGCTCTGGCGGAGCCGTGAAGCTTCTTCCTTCTTTCCCTCTTCTTCAAACTGACGCACGCAGGTCTGCATCTCCTCTTCCATGCGGTGCATTCCTTCTAAAATGCGGTCTTCTTCCAGAAAAATTTCCGTCGCCGGATAAATCTCGATCTCAGAAACGGTCTCGACCGAACGCTGGCTCTCTACGTCAATGCGCCGGATGCCGTCGACTTCGTCGCCCCACAGTTCGATACGATACGGGCATTCCTCGGTCAGCGGAAATACGTCGATAATACCTCCGCGCACCGAAAACTCGCCTTCTTTTTGCACTTGTCCCGTATTTTCATAGCCAATGGCAACAAGATTTTTCTTAAACTGCTCCAGATCCAAAATTTCTTCTTCGGCCACATGAATCCGGTTTTCCTGATAACGTTCAAACGGCAGACAATAGTCCATTCCGCCATCCAGCGTCGTTACGACGGTAAGCGGTTCCTTTTCCAGCAGCCGCTTGATGACCTTCAGCCGTTCTTTGACAATCGCCTGGCCGTGCACATCCGCGCTGTAAAAGATGAAATCCTTCGCCGGATAATACATGACATCGTGGTCATAAATTTTCAGATCTTCGACAAGTTCCTTGGCCCGCACTTCATTGTGTGTGATAACAAGCCGGATTCTCTTATCGCGCCCTGTCCCATAGATCATATGGCTCTCCTGGGTATCCATGCATCCGATCAGCTGAACCGGAAATTCACCCTGTTTTATCCCGCGTATGAGCTGGTCATATTCTTCCAGTTCCCCAAGAGGGGCAAATAACGTCTCCAAATCTCTCTTTCCTTTCTAAAGTTTTCCTATTTCTTTTTCGCATTAAAGCGGTTCATCGCCACATCTACATCCTGCGTCACAATCGTTTCCACGGCTGCGACAGCTTCATCCAGCACTTCATCGATCTTCTTTTCGTCTTCCTTGGAAAAATGTCCCAAAACGTGATTGACAAGGTCGCCGCCCTGTGGCTTCGCCCCTACGCCCACTTTGACGCGTGGAAATTCATTCGTTCCAAGATGCAAAATGATATTTTTGATGCCATTGTGTCCGCCTGCGCTTCCTTTTCTGCGCACACGGATCTGTCCCACTTCCAGGTCAATATCGTCGTATGCCACAATAATATCTTCCGGTTCAATCTTATAATAATCCGCTATACTCCGCACACTTTCGCCACTCAGATTCATAAAGGTCTGTGGCTGCGCCAAGATTACTTTTTCGCCCTCGATAAATCCCTTGCCACACACGGCTTTATGCTCTTTGCTGTTTAATGGAATACGATATTCATCAGAAAGTCTTGCTATGACTCCAAAGCCGATATTATGTCTTGTTCCTGCATACTCTCTCCCCGGGTTTCCTAATCCTACAATCAGTTTCATAAGCGCCTCCAAATCTCCATTATCTTTTTATTATACCAATTTCACGGCTTATCGGCAAGGGTTTTGTAAAAAAGCCTGTGTCACAAAAAAACCAGTCACAGCTGCCGCAGCAGCCATGACCAGTCTTATTTGATTGCGTGTCGCATCGCTTACACGCCTAATTTCAATTTTCTGTTTCTTCCTGCAATGCTTCGTGAAAGCGTGCAAGAATCGCATCTTCCAGTTCTGCTCGCATCTGAGGATTGATTGGATGAGCGACATCGCGAAACTGCTCGTCTGGTGTTCTCTTACTCGGCATCGCGATAAAATATCCTTTTTCGCCTTCAATCACTTTAATATCATGAACGACAAAACAATCATCGAATGTTACAGATGCTACCGCCTTCATCTTCGAGTCTCTGTCGATGACCCGGATCCGAACGTCTGTTACCTGCATACCCATATCCTCTCTTCTGCTTTTCATTTGCTACATAGTAACGATTCATTGATTTCCATACATTAGATCCTGAATAGTTACATTGCTGATTACAATACATAACGTGCATTCGTCTCAAGCACGATTTTAATGTTTTCCGGATCACCTACGTAATTGGAATTTGCGCGAATTGTATCATGGCTCTCCACAATACAATTCTCAATATACGTATTATCACCTATATAAACATCATTCAGTATGATCGAGTTGCGAATTACCGTATTGTTTCCTACATATACTTCTTTAAATAAGATAGAATCGGATACCTCTCCATTAATAATGCATCCGCTTGAAACCAAACTGTTTTTCACTTTGGATCCGGCATTGTATTTCGCCGGCGGCAGATCTTCTATCTTCGAAGCAATTGTCGGATACTGTGCAAAGAAATAATCGCGGATATCACGATTCAGGAAATCCATATTAGTTTCAAAATAAGATTCCACCGTCGTAATATTGCTCCAATAAGAATTCATTGGATAGGCATAAATCTTCTTCAAGCCACGGTAACGCACAAAAATGTCTTTTACCAAATCAAAGCATCCTTCACTTCCCGCGCGCTCGATCATCTCAATCAATTGTCTTCTACGAACTACGTAAATGCCTGTGGACACCGTTGTCTTTGACGTCACGATCGGTTTTTCCTCGAATTCCGTCACAAGTCCCGATTCATCCACAGAGACAACACCAAAACGACTTGGGTCATCCCTCTCCCCGAGATCCTTTGTCACAATTGTGATGTCTGCATTTTTCTGTACATGATACTCTAAAACTTTATTAAAATCGAGTTTATAAACACAGTCTCCGGAAGCGATTACAACATATGGTTCATGACTTGCTTTCAAAAAGTCAATGTTCTGTGCGATCGCATCCGCCGTTCCACGATACCAGTAACTGTTATCCTGGGTCTGCGTCGGAGTAAATACAAACAATCCCCCTTGCTTACGTCCAAAATCCCACCATTTTGAAGAATTCAAATGCTGGTTCAGTGATTTTGAATTATATTGTGTAAAAACCGCCACTTTACTGATGTGGGAATTTGCCATGCTGCTCAGCGCAAAATCAATACTGCGATAACCCCCTGCAATTGGCATCGCGGATGTTGCTCTTTTCTTTGTCAGATCCCGCATCCGTGGGCTTTCACCACCTGCTAAAATAATTCCGATTGCTCTCATATAATGTCACCTGCCTTTATCAAAGTTCCGCCGGCTTCCAGCGTATTGTTTGGATAGTCCTCACTCGTTGTCACCCCTGATATGGCAGTATTCTTACCAATTGTCACACCGTCCGGAATCACAGTATCATCCCCAACCGTTACCAGATTAAATGCATAGACATCCGGTTTTACCTGGTTCACAACATCATCTTCGCCTTCGCCCAATACACAATTTGCGCCGATGGTTGTATTTTCTGCGACAATTGTTTTATTTAATACCGTATTCTTACCGATATGTGCAGAATTCATTACAATGGAATCGCGAATGACCGCTCCCTCTTCAATCACAACATTGGAACCAATGACAGAATTGTGTACTTCTCCATACACTTCACATCCGTCTCCCATGATTGCCTTGTCGATTACAGCGGAATTCGCAATGTACTGTGGACGAAGCCACTCATTTTTTGTATAAATTTTCCAAAATTCTTCATACAGGTTAAATACCGGAATCAGATCGATCAGTTCCATATTGGACTCCCAATACGATCCCAATGTTCCTACATCTTTCCAATAACCATTAAACTCGTATGCAAAGATACGGTCACCTCTTTCATGGCAATATGGTATGATGTGTTTACCAAAGTCACATCCCGGTTGATCACGCAGTGTGATCAGTGCCTCGCGCAGCACCGGCCAGGAGAAAATATAAATCCCCATGGATGCCAGGTTGCTTTTTGGTTGTTCCGGTTTTTCCTGAAATTCCACAATCTGTTTATTATCGTCTGTAACACAAACCCCAAAACGACTTGCCTCTTCCATCGGAACCGGGATCGTCGCCAGTGTCACATCTGCATTGTTGGATTTGTGGAAATCCAGCATTACTTGATAATCCATTTTGTAAATGTGGTCTCCGCCAAGAATCAGAACGTAGTCCGGATTATACTGCTCCATATACTTTAAGTTCTGGAAAATCGCATTGGCTGTACCTGTATACCATTCACTACTTGTACTTTTTTCATACGGTGGTAAAATCGATATTCCTCCGACATTTCTGTCAAGGTCCCACGGAATACCAATTCCGATATGCGTATTCAGCTTCAGCGGCTGATATTGTGTAAGCACCCCAACGGTATCTACTCCGGAGTTAATACAGTTACTCAACGGAAAATCAATGATACGATACTTTCCCCCAAAAGCAACAGCAGGTTTTGCTACATTTGCCGTAAGTACTCCAAGTCGCGAGCCCTGTCCTCCTGCCAGCAACATAGCTATCATTTCTTTCTTGATCATCAGATCACCCCCTGTTGTAATTATGCCTGTCAAATCGTGATATTTTAACAGGTCTCGTGAAACATAAACACATTATAACATATATAAAGTAAAATGTGAATACTTTTCACAAATATTTTTTGTAAAATTTACTTTTTTTGTGTAAAATGCACAATTTGCCATTCCTGCCGTTTTCTTCTTGTTTTTTTCACCTCTTCGTTTTACAATAAATATATTATAGTAACTATTCAGGACACCCCGCCCACACATTCGCATTTCGAACACTTCGTGTTCTTTCCCGCCTTTGACAAGGCTAAAAATGCTCATATGTGGAAGGGGAGCCCTATTAGGATCTAAATGTATGGAAATCAAGGTCTCTTACGTGCAAGCACGACGATTCATTGATTTTCATACATTGATCCTGAATAGTTACGTATTATATATTAGAAAAGGATGGTTAGCAATATGTATAAAATTGATTTTAGTCACCCGGGAAAAGCTCATTTTATCGGTATCGGCGGTATCAGCATGAGCGGGTTCGCGGAGCTTTTACACACGATGGGATTTACGATCACCGGTTCCGACCGGACCGCATCCAAAATCACAAAGCACCTGGAAACTCTTGGGATAGAAGTAATATATGAACAAGCAGCCAAAAATATAACACAAGACATCGACTTTGTCGTTTACACGGCAGCGATCTCCGAAGACAATCCGGAATTTGTCCGCGCAAAAGAGCTCGGTCTTCCGATGATGGAACGTGCTTCCATGGTCGGTCAGGTCATGAAAAATTATTCGACCGCCATCGCAGTATCCGGAACTCACGGAAAAACTTCGACTACTTCCATCACGTCACACATTCTTATGGAAGCAGGACTGGATCCGACGATCTCGGTCGGCGGTATCCTTCCGGCGATCGGTGGAAATATCCGCGTCGGAAAATCCGATACGTTCATTACCGAAGCCTGTGAATACACAAACAGCTTTTTGAAGTTTTTCCCTACGATCGGAATCATTTTAAATATAGAAGCAGAACACCTTGACTTCTTCCACGATCTTGCCGACGTAAGACACAGTTTCCGCCGTTTTGCGGAACTTCTTCCGGCAAACGGAACATTGATCATCAATGCCGATATTGACAATTACAAAGAAATCACGGACGGCCTTGCCTGCCGCGTGCTGACGTATTCTGTCGACGATGCTTCCGCCGACTTTACAGCGGCAGACATTTCTTATGATGAACTTGGCTGCGGTGAATTTACGGTGGTAAAATCCGGTGTGCCGGGAGCGCATTACAAATTGAACATTGTCGGAAAGCACAATATCTCCAATACGCTGGCTTCCCTCGCGCTGGCTTCTCTCTTTGAGATTCCGGCAGAGACGATTCAGGCAGGCCTTGCCAAATACAAAGGAACCGAGCGCCGTTTCGAGTACAAGGGAACGTTCCAGGGAGCGACCGTGATCGATGATTACGCACATCATCCGACAGAGATCCGTGCTACACTGGCTTCTGCGAAAAATTATCCGCATCATTCGCTTTATGTCGCATTCCAGCCACATACGTATTCGCGTACGAAAAACTTTTTGGATGATTTCGCCGATGCCCTTTCCATGGCCGATCATGTCGTACTCGCAGACATCTATGCGGCACGCGAAAAAGATCCCGGTGACATCTCTTCCAAAGACATTGCCGACAGACTGGAAAAACTTGGAACAGACGTTTCGTATCTGGGTGATTTTGAGAGCATCAAAAACTTTTTGAAAAAAAATTTAATGCACGACGACTTGTTAATAACTATGGGAGCCGGAAACATTGTAGAAGTTGGGGAAGACCTTGTCAAGTGCTAACTTATCCACATTATCCACAGCCTTATCAACATTCTGTAGAAAACAATGGCTGTGGATATTTTTTTGACTTTGTTTTTTTGTGAATAACTTTTTTTACCAGTTATTTTTCTTAAAACCCCGAAATTTGGTACATGAACATTTGTTTTTAGGAAATCCGAAAAAGTTCTTCACAGAGTTATCCACATTATCCACATTATCCACAGGCTCTTTTCTACTAAAATGGTACAATTTTTTGCCTATTTACAGATTTGATTTTTTATCTTATAATTCAAGGTGCCCCATCTTAAAAATGTGTTTTTAGGCATGGGGCACGCACATCAAGAAGGGGGCCGCAGACCAACATGAGTTTTTCATTAACAACGCAATTTTCACAACAATATACGTACATACCCAATGCGTTTATCGATACCTATATGCCGGAGGCAAACGGAAGTTTTGTTAAGGTGTATCTGTATCTTCTGCGACAGATGGGAACGGCTACCCCGGTTTTGACGATTGAAATGATGGCAGATATGCTTTCCAATACAGAGGCAGACATTCTCCGCGCACTGCGCTACTGGAAAAAACAGGGTCTTTTGGAGATTGAGGAAAAGGACGGTGAGATCACACATCTGTGCCTTCTCCCATTGGAGTCCTCCCCTTCGGTTTCGGAACCATTTCCCGCTCCGGTTTCTATGCCACACGTTTCCGGTGCAGCATTATCGGAGGTTTCCGCATCGACAGAACAGACCGTGTCCGAAAATATGCCGTCTGAACCCGCAGGAATTGCGCCTGTTGCCGCCGAACCGGCTGCATCCGAGCCTTCCCCGGCCCGCTCTGCGTCCGCTCCTGCAGTGACCCGCGAGCTGCCTCCACGGCAGAATTACACACCGCTTATGGCAGAAGCGCTGAAGAAGGATCTTGAGATCAATTCCTGCCTCAATTCCGTGGAATCCCTTTTGGGCACGACGATGTCCGATGCCCACATGCAGCTGATCCTGTATCTGATGTCGGATCTCGGCTTTTCCCGCGAATTGATCCTTACTTTATATGAAACTGCACTGGCAAGGGACAAGCGCAGTTCACGATACATCGAAGCGATTGCTTTAGACTGGGCGAAAAAGGGAATCCGCACTCCGGAAGAAGCAATGGAGGAAACACACCAGTTTCACGGCACTTACAAGGTTGTCGCCACGGCACTCGGCATCAAACGGCCTCTTGCGCCGGCAGAACGTGCGATCATTGACCGTTTTGCAGAGTTTCATTTTACCGATGACATCCTCGCAGAAGCCTGTAACCGCACCGTACTGCAGTCCGGTGACACGAACTTGAATTATACCGCCAGCATCCTTGCAGACTGGCATAAAAAGGGCGTAAAGACGCTTGACGATATCAAAGAATGTGACAAGTCCTTCCATCGGAAGAAACAGGCAGAGGGAAAGAAAAAGGAAACCGGCCGAAAGAACCAGTTTCAGAATTTTCCGCAAAGGGCTTACAGCCAGTCTGATTATGATAATTTAGAGAAGCAGCTTTTGCAGCCGTAAAGAAAAGAGGAAATTATGCAGTTATTAAATGAGCAGTTCAGTTTTTTATATTCCGATTACGATAAAACGCAGTTAAAAAACAACCGCATTCACCTGATGCGCCAGAAAGAGATCCGCGAAAAGATCCCGGCATACCGCCGATTGGAAGAGGAAATGCGGGATATGTCTGTGCTCGCAGCACGCGCCGCGTTAGAGGGTTCTCACGAAAGTATGGCGGACCTTACTGAAAAAACAGAACAAATTTCCAAACAGAAAAAGGAACTGCTGCTTCAGCATGGGTATCCGGAAGATTATCTGGATCCGATCTACACCTGCCCGGACTGCCACGACACCGGCTATATCGGGGACAAAAAGTGCCACTGTTTTCAAAAACGGATCGTGGAATATCTTTACGAGCAGTCGAATTTAAAAGAAGTTTTGGATATTGAAAATTTTTCTCATTTTGATATTACTTATTATCCGGATGATTATATTGAAGAAAGTACGGGGCTTACTCCGCGCGATAACATCCGCCGTATTCTTATGACAGCACACGCTTTTTGCGATAATTTCGGGGATTGCGAGCAAAATCTCCTGCTCTACGGCAATACCGGAGTCGGGAAAACGTTCCTCACTCACTGCATCGCAAAAGAGCTTTTATCACAATCTTATACGGTTGTGTACTTGACTTCTATCGGTCTTTTTGATATTTTAGAGAAGAACAAGTTTGACCATGAGTTAAGTTCATTGGAAAAAAGCACTACGGTTTCTTATATTATGAACTGTGATCTTCTGATTTTAGACGATCTGGGAACAGAGTTGACGAACAGTTTTACCACCTCACAGTTGTACCAGGTGATTGACAGCCGGCTTGTTCATAAGAAATCGACGATCATCTCAACCAATCTGTCTTTTGATGATCTCAGGGAACAATACAGCGAGCGCATCTTCTCACGCCTTACAAGCGGCTATACGCTTCTTAAAGTTACCGGCGAAGATATTCGCCTCAAAAAAGTTATTGAAGCCAGACAGAATTAATCTGCCGGCTCAAGATATATACAAACCAATCACAATTATTTTTGGAGGAGACAGTAATGAGTCAAGACAATTTTGCAGACATTATCCCTTATGGAGATCTGGGTATCATCGCCCTGGAAAGCAGCCGTGCCATCGGAGAAAAAGTGGACAACTATGTATCATCCTGGCGAAACGAAAGCCGCAACGATGAAGAATCCATTCATTTCACAAGTTATAAGAAAGATTCTTATCTGATTGATGCCGTTTGCCCTCGATTTGGTTCCGGCGAATCCAAAGGTCTCTTAAACGAATCCGTTCGCGGTAAAGATTTGTACATTTTATTGGATGTATGTAATCACAGCCTTACTTACAAGGTTTGTGGACAAGTCAACCACATGTCACCAGACGATCATTATCAGGATTTGAAGCGTATCATCGCTGCAGTCAGCGGAAAAGCCAGACGAATCACTGTCATTATGCCATTTTTATACGAAGGACGCCAGCATAAACGCAGCACCAGAGAATCTCTTGACTGTGCACTGGCACTTCAGGAATTGACCAATATGGGCGTAGAAAGTATCATCACTTTCGACGCACACGACCCTCGTGTCCAGAACGCGATTCCTTTGAACACATTCGAAACCATTCAGCCAACTTACCAGTTTATTAAGGCAATGCTGAAAAATGTTCCGGATATTCAAATGAATCCAAAGAATCTGATGATCATCAGCCCGGATGAGGGTGCTACCGGCCGTGCCATCTACTTTGCCGGTGTTGCCGGAGTAGATATGGGTATGTTCTACAAACGCCGCGACTACACAAAGATCGTAGAAGGCCGCAATCCTATCGTCGCTCACGAGTTTCTCGGTGCTGACGTAGAGGGAAAAGACGTAGTTATCATCGACGATATGATTTCTTCCGGAGAAAGTATGATCGATGTCGCTACCGAATTGAAGCGCCGCAAAGCAAACCGTATCTTTGTCGCTGCCACATTTGGTCTTTTCACAAACGGATTAGAAAAATTTGACAAAGCCTTTGAAAGCGGTCTCATCTACCGCGTAATGACAACAAACCTTGTCTACCAGCCGGAAGAACTTCTTGCCAAAGAATACTACATCAACGTTGACATGAGCAAGTACATCGCTCTTCTCATCAACACGTTGAACCACGATTCATCCATCGCAAACTTGTTGGATCCATCTGAAAGAATTCAGAAGATTTTGAAAAAATATGGACAGCAGTAATTGCTGAGAGGATATAGAAGAGGGGAGCCGCACCGAGATTGGTGCGGCTCCCTTGTTTGGTGGCTTTTTTGGTTGCTAACCTTTGGGGCTTGCTGCCTTTCTATATCATCCAAAATGCGACGTATTCCATGTCGCCAAGCCCGTAATGGCAAGTGCAAGGTATACCACAAGAAGTAAAAACAAAAAAGCTACAATCAGGCTTATTGCTCCCTTTTTCTGCTCATCCGGATTTTGCATCCAAAATTTTATTGCAAGAGCGCATGCTACTATCTGCCACACAACCACGCACCAGGCAAACACCAAAAAAACAGAAGTCGAGAAAAAACTTCCAATCAACGTAAACTCCATCCCTGCAGGAATGCATGCCCATGACATCATCAGTGAAATTTGATAATCCGACATTCTCTCTTTTTTCGGCTTGCGAATTTTCTTTTTTCCTTTTTTGACAAGACAAACAATGAAAAGTCCGACGCAAATTACAATATATATGCCGCCATATATGTCGCCGATAACTTTATTTGTATATCCATTATTCTCATTCAACATAAAATTTTGCACAAAAAAACAAACAAAAACAATAATCGCAATCATTTCCATCGCCCGAAACGAAGACTGCGTCTTTTTATCTTGTGCTTTTTGCACTTCAAATATCGAAATCAAAAGTGCAAAAAAATTTGTAGTCAATGCAATGCAGCCAGCTACCGTCTGCATCATTGACAAATCCATCGGCGACCAGATCTCTATATTCGAAAGTATCTGAATTACCGCATACATCCCTATCGAAAGGAAGATCACAAGCAATAGCATACTTCTCGACGCCTTTTCACTTCTTTGTTTCATATTCTCCAACTCCTCCAATTTCTATAATTACCAAGCATCTATCTCTGTATTTTAAACATCTTTATCCCAATTTTTTCCTTCCAAAGTGCTTTCTTATAAAACTAATTTAACTATTCAGGATCCAATGTATGGAAATCAATGAATCGTCGTGCTTGCACGTAAGAGACTTTGATTTCCATACATTGAGATCCTAATAGGGCTCCCCCTCCACATATGAGCATTTTTAGCCTTGTCAAAGGCGAGAAAAGAACACGAAGTGTTCGAAATGCGAATGTGGAGGAGGGGCGTCCTGAATAGTTACAAACTAATTTAACCAAAACGTTTTGCCAAGCCCGTTGGCATACTACCTGCAAGCAGCATAAAAACCTGGGGCATGGGAATACATGTAACCGATAACACTATTGACTGTTCAAAATCATTCATATCTGTCTTTTTTGATTTATTTTTCATTTCTTTTTACTCCTCTTCCTCGCAATAATACATTTTCATGATCTTTGCAGACACTCAAACACTACCACAACCGCCGCAAGTACAATAGCAAATATCAGACTTATAATAGAAAGTGTAAAATCTTCTTTGCTTTTCTGGTTTCCAAGTGCAATAATGCTAAAGCCAACAGCCACCGCCTGCCATATAAGCACCGGAATAACCCCCTGCAAAGATGCAGATCCTATCATTAATACAATTCCTTTTATCGGCAGATAGCTCATCGACATTCCCAAAGAAAGAACATACCACAACACTCCATTATTTTTATTTATATTCATAAATTCCTCCCATTCATCAACGAAACATGCATTTTGGTTAATACAAATGACAAAAGCGCTGTTCCAATATAAAAAACTAACACTAGTACGATACCCCCGATTCCCTTTTTTCGTTCATCGGGATTCTGTCGTATAAATCGCACTGCAAAAAAACAGGATACCATTTGGCATATCACTGGGAACCAAGTTACAAGATAATTCACAAATTGGGGAACAAACTCTCCCGGGATAAGGAACCATATAAATAAAATCCACCACCACGCCGGAATACTTGTCAAAGTTATCATCAACGAAATTCCATAATCATTCTTGTTACTTTTTTTCTTCATATTTTTTGTCCTCCCTCATTATGCGGCAAATTTTTTGTGATATGAAGCGGCCTCCGACACCTAAACAATATACGGATACAGCAAATACACAATTACAGCAACAGCCGGGAGCAAACTTAATGGATATAAAAATATTTTATTCTCCAGCGCTGCTTCATCATTTGTCCCAATATTGGCAATAAAGACAAATTCGACACTTTGTAATACCACTATAAAAAAGCAAAGTATCACAAATACCTCCAATCTTTCCCTTGCAAATGCAGTTGCCAGCGGTATCATCCGAATATCCCATATAATGACAAAACTAGCTCCTAATGATCGAAGTATGTATCCCATAAATAATTTAATCGCTTTTATCATCTGTTATTACCCCCACACGAATGCCTGTAATTCTAAATTTGCAACTACAAATATCACAATATCCGGGATCATCCATACTCCCGCATAAATCGCGCTTATAATCCCCAGCACTTTATCCTTTTGATTCTTCGATTCTTTTACTGCCTGCACACCAAGCAGCACTGCAAGCAGTTGTAATCCTGCCGCGAAAAAGAAAAACCCAAAGGCATTTACCTCACTTACATTCCATCCCATGGTCACCAGTTTAGGTAAAAATATTGAGATAAACATAGCGGTGTATCTGCTTTTTTTTGATTTATTTATCATTTCTTTTTTACTCCTCTTCCTCATGAAAGCACATTAAATGATCTTTGCAGGCACTCAAACAACGCCACAACTAAAGCAAGTACAGTTTCTACCACGGCAAAAATCGAGCTCAAAGCACAAAACATGTGTTCCTGTTATTTTAATCCCCATGGATGAAGTGTCATTTCAGTCGTCAAAAGTCCCCAAAGGGCACATCCTATATAGCTTATTAATGATATACCCAGGTATATCACACCGTCTCTCCGGTCATTTGGATTTTTCCGGATATACCGTATTGCAAAAAAGCAAGCTGCCATCTGCCACATCACCGGGAACCAATTGCAAAACACGACTGCCTCCGTAGAAACATCTCCGCTTGAAAAAAATGTAAACAATGCTTGCAACGGTATTGACACTGGAATCCCGGTAAAATCCATTAGCAATGAAATTTCATTGTCTTTCAGTTTTTTCATATACTATCTCCTCCTCACAAAAATACATTTCCATGATTACTCTTTTTCTATTTTTCTTCATATTTTTTGTCCTCCCTCATTATGTAGCAAATTTCTTCTTCGCGTAATCCTTGCGTTGAAAGAATATATGTAACTCAAAGAATAACCACAAGACTCATAAATGCACCTTCTACCACGGCAAAAATTAAACTCATAACAGAAAGCATGCGTTCCTCTTTTTTCTTATATTTCAACAATGCAACAACGCTTAAAACAGCAGCCATCACCTGCCATAAAGCCAGCCAGACAATCCATTCTCTCATGCTCAAATACGGTGTTTCTCCAACAACTGTCAACATAAGAGGATATAACATGGATAGCCCATATGAAAACATATACCAAAATCCACTTTTATTCATTTATTTTACCCCCATGGATGAAGTGCCATTATAGTCAAAAAATGCCCCCAAAGTGTACATCCTATATAACTTATTAATGATATACCCAGATATATCACTCCGTCTCTCTGATCATTTGGATTTTTCCGGATATATCGTATTGCAAAAAAGCATGCTGCCATCTGCCACATCGTTGGAAACCAAAGGCAAAACACAACTGTCTCCGTAGAAATATCTCTGTTTAAAAAAAATGTAAACAATACTTGCAACAGTATTCCCACTGGAACCCCGGTAAAGTCCATTAGCAATGAAATTTCATTGTCTTTCAGTTTTTTCATATACTATCTCCTCTCCTCACAATAATACATTTCCATGATCATTCTTGTTACTTTTTTTCTGCATATTTTTTCATCACCTTTCTTTAATATACTTCGTCCACTTTCCTTTCTTTTTTCCACGCCTAGCACGAATACGAAAATACAATTTCTTCTTTTTACATTTTAACAGATATTTGTTCTTTTTCAAAGTAATTGTTTTTGGTTTCTTAAACGTCTTTGTCGTTGACCATTGAATTTCATATTTCGTTGCTTTTTTCACTTTTGTAAATTCAATATAAATACCTCTTTTCTTTCTTTTAATTCGTTTAATCCGAATATTCGATAAAATATCTCTTTTGTTTTTCTTCAGCTTTTTATCTTTTTTCTTCTGTTCTGTTGGTGTCAGTTCGGAATCATATGGTTGCTTCAAAACATCCGTCCTTCCTGGTGAAGTTCCCATTGGATATGAACTTGCGCTTGGCATTAAATTTGGCTTTTCTGTAGCCTCAGGAACGGATGACGTACATGGCGTAGGAAGTACCGGTTTCTTACTTGCGTTCGGACTTGGCGCCGGTTCTTCTGTTGTTCTTGGGCTTATACTCGGTACAGGAGTATCCTTACCAACCACAACCGTAGTATAGCATACAATCTTTTCATCTGGTGAACAAATCTTTATTTTAGCCACCCCTGCCTTCCTTGCCTGTAGTATACCATAATCATCCACTTGTACAATATCTTGATTAAGACTTTCAAGTATACATGTTTTAACTGTTGCATTATGTGGAACCACCTCAATTGCCAAGCTAGTTTTATCTCCGATTTCCATTTGTACCACATCCGGTGCTTGATAATTTTGAAGCTGCACAAAACAATTCGTAAAACGCGCTTGATATGTTCTATTTTTCGTCACAACAATTGGATACTCTGGTTCTTTGGAAACAAAATTCCCTTTTTCATCATACCAACCAATAAACTCATTATTTTCATCCGTTTCAGCTTTTAATACAACAGCATCTCCATACGTTAAATTGGCAAAAGAAGATGCCGTTCCCCGCCCTTGCACCTCTGTTGTAACTGATAATGTATTCAAATCTCCTTGCTCCAAAAGCTGATCATAATGAATTTCTTTGCCATTTTCACTTCTTAAACTTTGATCTTTTAAACTCACATCAGGCGAGATATTCATCTCCATTATTCTTTTATTAGATACTGAAATATCTTTAAACAAAATACGTTGTTCTTCTCCCGCATCCAAATCTTCCGTAGACAGAATATAGTCCATCTTACCATCAGCATTTCCCGTGAGTTTTATCTTATAATTTAATGATGCATTGATTTTAAACTGCTTTGAATCACCAATAACTTCTAGATCCACTTTCCTCTCTGATTCAATTGATGTATCTATTTTATTGTCCTTTATTCTTCCAACAAGTTCGTTGTCAGAATTATAAACTTCCAAATCCACAGGACAGTTAATGATACCTTTTACTAATTTTTTTGGTGATTTTAGTACATCTTCCGGCACACTATTTATCATCGCCAAGTAGGTTTCATAAGTATGAGAATATTCAAAAGTAGCCTTATGAACACCAAAGAAAATCATCACAACAAATCCAATATCACCACCATAATTCGATAACAACGCCAAACCTATGTTTTTCTTTACTCCAAGGGAAGATAGTCCTTCAACCATAGTTTTTGATAATAAACCTTGAAACACATCTCGCAATGTAACACATGGAATTTTCAAACATTTACCTTGAAACAAAGTCTCAGCACTCTTTATTTCATCACTTTTCTCCCAGTCTTCTGGAATTAAAGATGGCGAAATATTTTTAACTCCAAATTTATTTAAATCTCTTTTATAATATAACGACACGTCCCCCACGTACATCGTAATTAAATCAATTAATTCACTTACTCTATTGATTCCCAGAAAATATGCTTCATATTCTTTTCCTTTCCAATAGGCTGAGAATTTTTTTTGCATTTCTTGCATATACAAATCATACAAATCTTTGCTCATATTTCCTGCATTCAATTCATTAAACCCGTTGACTGAACTCGGAAATACATATGTCGTCCCATACCTTCCAAACCCCCACGTACTCGGAACCACTTTAGTTACAAAGTCCTGTGGATTGACAAAATTAAAAATATTATCATAATTCTTCTTCAAAGTTTCTGCTCTTGTCACCGTATTCGGGCATGCATAAGCGTAGGCAAACACATCCGCTTTATGCTGATCACCTTCTCTTCCTTTAAACATATTTTCTTCCTCACCTAATTGTGCTGCCAATAAATTTGTTACTGCAGCACCGCGGCTGTGGCCGGTAATAATAATCTTGGTATTACTAGTCAGATTATTTACACGAATATATTCTTTTAGCGCTTTCTTTACAGCCGATGCACCATTATTAAATCCATCATGAACCCGACAATTCTTTCCTTTATCTTCTCCCACATTATGAAGATCAATATCAAAATTATCATACCATTCATTTCCTTTTGTACCACGAAGGGTAAGAATAACCACATCCATTTCTGAATCAACTATTTTATATTTATTAGATGCCAAATAATAATGTATCGTCTGTGAATCTTCCTTTTTAGTTGGGCCTCCTCGATTATCCTGCGCCAGTTTCAGACAATATTCCCCACCATCAACCTTGAAGCCCAAAGCAGTAAGGGCATCATAATAATTTTTATTTCGTAATGTCTTATACTCATCTCCGTCATCTTCACAATACGCAACCGAAGCAAGTGCCATGTTAAATTGCGCCAATTCATGATTATATATATTAGTTGATTTAGTAAGCCACTTTGGATCAAAAGTGGCCGTAACACTTCCGCTTCTATCTATTTTATTTAACGAAATATCAATTGTTTTCTTTGGTAAATTATCATATTTACTATCTATCACTCGCACATTCCGCAAAGTATATTTATGAAGTATTCCTTCCTCTTCATCAACAGCTTCTATGTGGAAGAGACTTCCTACTTTTAGTTTTTTAGGATCTACTACCATCCGGAGTTCCTTTTTATTTTTGCTTATAGTGCTGCTTTTACTCTCAAGATCATTTCGTTTTTCATCTTTTTCCATAATTATCTTGGCAGAGGTAATCTTATCCGAGAATTTCAGCACAAAAGTTACATCTTTACCAGAGCAGCGGTCAATTCTTTTTTCGGAATCCATCAGATTATGATCATCTACAAGAACATCCAAAAGGGCAAAATCTCCCTTATAACTTGTATTTTCATCCGGATAGGACGCTCCATCGTTATTCTTCCCACCGATGTGTACAGTGTCACTTCCTTCATTGCATAGTGTATAGTATTCATCCACATAGTCTGGGTATCCTTTTTTAGTTACCGTCAATGTAAACACACGATAATCCTCTTTCTTTACCTCTAGATAAGCATCGCCCTCACTATCGGTAATAGCTCTGGTAGAAGTTCCATTATAGTCTAACTCCACATATGCTCCACTTATCTTTTCTCCAACTAGATTTCGAACAGATAACAGATAAGTCTGCGGATTCGATTCATCTTCTAAAAATTCTGGATCTGTCGACGTATTTTCATTTTCCAGTGTTACTTTTACCGGTTCAGGATCCACGATATGTGCCGTAATTTCTTCATCAAATGGCTGTAATCTTCCACTGTAATCTACAGAAAGAGAATACTCTCCTGGTTGATCTCCGCGAATATACCAATTTAGTTTTTTGGTCATTTCTCCTGGAAAATCATCAAATTCAACCGTAGTATTCTGCACTCGCTTGTCTTCAAAATCAATAAAGCTAAGGCCTCCATCAGGTAAACTCAATTTTGCTTTGTTATTCGTTATCGAAAATTCTTTCGATGCATGGTTCGTTAGTTCTAGTTCCACCTCAAACATCTGCTTTAGAAAAGCAATTTTTCTCTTGACATAATGTACATAAATGCCATCATTTTTGTCTTTACCTGAACCTCCTCCAGCACCAATGTACCCACTATATTCGCCACCTCCATCTGATACAAATTCTCTGTCACGCAGATATCTTCTTCTTTGTTTCCACTCACCGGTATCTTCTTCAACATACGTATCTGTGTACTCAATAATATACCAGTTATCCTGATTCTCCAGATCAACACCTAATTCAATAATCTCCCTCATATCAAGTTTACGATGGGAAACTTCACCCGTAACCACCTCATGCTGTTGTAATGTAAATTTTATATCCTTTATAATTCCATCCTTTACTTTTACGGTTTGCTGCTTTGGCAGATAACCTGACTTATATACACTTACCGTATACGTTCCATTTTTGAGCGCACTTTCATAAACACCGTTGTAATCGGTGCTTACTTCCTGTACTTTCCCATTTGGACTTTTTTGAATTTGAATGACCGTATCGGATAAATTCGAACCATTTTCGGCCTTGACACTTACTCTAATACCACCACTCTTTTTTGCGACAGATTCTATTTTTTGCATAAAAGAATCCTTATTTCCCCTAAAATCTGTCAACGTCAAAGTAACTGTGTATTCCCCTGTTGCTTGGTAAGTATGTGTAGGAGCTACGCCCTTTCCGGTTGTTCCATCTCCAAAATCCCATTCATAATTCTTAATTGCTGATGCACCACCTGTAGATTCTGACGCATCAAATACATATTCCGTACCAACTCGCTGTACTTCTTGTAAATTTACAACTGCATTGATCTTTGATGTCTTTTCTGAGTCTGTCGTATTTGGCTCTTCATTTGGCTTTTCTTGATTCTGCTTCTTTTTTAATACAAAAATCTTAGTATATGACTGCGCGTAATTTCCTTCCTCATCTTTGGCCGATACACGAAATTCATATTCGCCATCTTCTAAATGACTATTTTTCCATTCTACATAAATTTCCTGCTCCGTTTTCCCGGATTGTGTTTGATAAATCGTTTTCCATTTATCATTTGTTCCTTTTTTTCGATAAGAAATGGTAACATCTGCAAGCGGTTTATCTCCATAAACCATTGCATGTAGTTTTGCATTTTCGCCCACTACAACATTTCCATCTGCATCTTTTGTTCCACCCACCAATCCACATACTTCAACCGGTGGAGTATCTTTCAAATAAATATTGGATTGTTCAAATCTTGCTAATGCAACGTTAGAAAAATCACTACAATTTCCAGCATAATCTTTTGCTTTTACCGTGTAAAAATAGATTGTTCCGGCTACACAATTATCGTCATAATACTTTAATGCATGTGTATTTCTTTTCACGCATTCATACTCTCCTGTATCGGCGTTTAAGCGATACACATCATAAACTACTGCATCTTTTGCTTCTGGCTCCTGCCATTCCAAATGTAAATACTTCCCGCTTTGTTTTGTTTGTAATTTAACCGGATCCGGCGGCGTAGTATCATGATAAAATTTACGTTCCATAATAGATCTGGCTTTTCCACTTACATTACCATTGACATCCGTAAGTATAAATCGTACATACAATTCACCCTCCGGATAATCTGTAATATCTAAATCATATGTACCTGAGTATATCTTTTCTCCTTGTGTTAAATCTATTCTCTGAACTTCATCCCACTGCCTTTTATCAGAAGAACAAATAATGCGGATGATACTTAATCCTTCATCGTCCTTACAAACAAACGATAATGGAATACTATCCCTATAATAAGGCATGGCAGGTGTGAATTTTTGAAGATATGGACCTTCTCTATCAATTTCTGTCCTAACCTTTATCTCATCTGAAGCCTCTCCACGGTTTCCAACCGTATCATACCCCACAACACGAAATTGATATTCCGTATCATGTTGTAGATTTTTTACATATACTCCAGCCTTTTTGCCCTCTTTTACAATCTGCTTATACTCTCCACCTATTTTCTGTTCAACCGCATAATAATCAAAATCATTTTCTTGCGGTGCTTCCCAAGTAAACCGCACATTTTGATTCTGTACACTTACTTTAAGATTTTCGGGTGACTTAACTCCCGTTCTATCTATTACCAAATTCTTACTATAAGGAATGCTCTTATTTCCTGCCGCATCTACAGCAACTGCTCTGAACTCATAGGTTCCATCAGTTGGAAGATTCTCCAGTTTCCCACTATGTTCTTGATCTCCCTGCAATTCTGCGACGGTAATCCATTCATTATTCTTTCTATACTGGATCCATACTTTCTCAACGTTAATGTTATCACTTGCCTCTACCCAAAGAACAGACTTGTCGTTAATACATTCTGTTTTTGCATACAAATTTTTTACAATAGGACATTCTGTATCTTTAGAAGCCACAACAGATACCTTTTTGCTTGGCACTCCTTTTTGTCCAAATTTATCTACTGCAATAATCTGATACTGATATTCCATTCCTTCCTTTACATCAGAATCTAAATAGTTTGTCTTATTTCGTTCACCTAATACAGCAAGTTTTTTCTGTTCATCTCCGCATTCACGATAAATTTCATATTCAGCACAAGTAGCTGTCGGCGATTCACTCCACTCCAGTTCAACTACCCCGCTCTCTGACTCCGCATAAACATATTCCGGAGGTTTTGCCCCATTTTTATCTATTGCACAAGAAACTTCTTTAACGTCTTTGTTTTCATCCATATCATACAAAGTTGCCCGCACTTTATATGTACCACTTGTTAATTTACGTAAATTCCATGTACATCCACAATAAAACTGGGTCTGACTATATTCCTTTTGCCCAAGCAATGCCTGATTGATAGCAAGCCATGTAACTCCATTATCTTTACTATACTCAAAACATACTTTATCACTTTGATAATTTCCGTGATTATCGAATTTTACTACCAAACTGATTTCCTCTCCACCAATTACCTGACCTTCCTGAATATTAAATGTTTGAATCTGCGGTGCCAGCAACTCCCCTTCAATTGGTTTACTTTTTTCAGACTTATTTCCAACTTTATCAAACGCCAAAACCTGATAACTATATTTCTGTCCTAATTTGCATGACACATCGCGATAACTCGTTTTTCCCGCCCCTTCAATTGTCGCAACTAAATCTCCATCACGATATACTTCATACCCAATTGTTCCAACATTATCCTGAGATTTCGTCCAGCTTATTGTAAGTGCAGTACCTGTTTGAGAATATATATTTACATCAGATGGTGTACTTGGTGCATCTATATCTTCCTTGGTCATTACCTCAATACTTTCCGAAATCTCAGATGAATTTTCAGCAGCATCAAAAGCAGCAATTTGATACTGATAACTTGTTGCAGGAGTTAATTCTATATCTGTATAAAATGTATTACTTGTTGTTCCTAACAGTTTGGAATTACGGTAAACCCAGTATCCTTCTACCTTTTCATTATCTTCTGCTTCATCCCATGACAACTCTGCTGTCGTCGCCGTACTTTTTTTACAAACTACATTTTGTACTTTCGTAGGTGCTTCTTCATCCTGAATTTCTACCCGCAATTCATTACACATCTGTTCTGCTTCCTTTGAAAACACGTAACAGTCATTTGGATTTTTCTTAAGCACCATAATATTCCACTTATTTATATCATTTTTAAAAGAGATCTGCTGAATGAAATCTCTTCCCAAACCTATTTTCTTTCCAGACAAAATCGTCTTATGACTTTCTCCTGCCGTTAAGTTTTTTAACACTTTTACGGAACCACAAAATTCACTGGTTCCCGCTGTAAAAAGTGCACTATTTACAGACAATTCTGTATCTCCCTTTATTTGCATATATCCCGCAGACTTATCCATTGTTAAGCTGGCATAGTCCGACATATTAAAATTATTTTCAACATAAAAACGTCCTTCTTGAATATTTAATTTTCCGTTTGTCTTCTTAAATTCACCCACTTTAAGTACATATTTCTGTAAATTAAGTGAAGCCGGTGCCACTAATTTCCCTTTGATGGTTACATTTTGAGTCAAATCATCTGCTTTTTTTAGATTGATATCTCCACCAAATTTTCCATTTTTTAATTGTGAAAGATGATTAATCGTCATCATATATGTATTGTTTCTACTGTAGGTCTTTTGAGCCTCGTCCTCAATCTCTCCTTCGCATAATACATTTGTTAATAGTTCTACTTCTCTTTCCTTAGAATCTATCTTAACATTTCGAAACCAAGATTTTCCTGTTTCTGCAAATGATATTGTCTGTTTCTCCGTTCCATCAAATACCACCTTGTGATTATCTGATGGTGTAAAACTTTCTTTTTCATCTGCTTGTTCCGATAATTGCCAAAAATTACCACATACATGCAATTCTCCCTCTGTCAACAGGCCTTTGCCCGCCACTCTTGTCTGCACAATAAAATCCTTTTTTACGCGTACAACATCTTTTTTATTCTGCATAATAAGTGTACCCATGCCACTATAGTAAATTCCTTTTCGCTGAAATCCCTGAATTCTGAGATCTCCATTTACTTCCAATTCTCCTCCATCTATCTTAAGTTTTCCGGAAGAAATGTACAAATTTCCATTAACAATAAGCTTATGCCCATTCAAATCCAAAGTATCCGTAACAATATTAACATCGCCCTCTAACACCGTATCTTCTCTCAGCGTCCAGCCATATGTTCCATTACCATTACATGTAATACGGCAATTATTGCGAATAACATCTAGAGCACGAATAGACATATTATCTAAATACACACCTTCGTCACTTTCATTTTTTAAAACAAGAGTTCCAAACTGCGAACTACTATCTGCAAAATGAAAAGTTTGTTTCTTTGTTCCACTAGCTACTGTCTTTCCATTTTGTTTTTGCATAAATGTATTGTTTACACTAAACTGACTTTGAATAAAATTACCTTTTAATTCTAGGATTCCATCTGTCAGCGTCATTGCCATAGCAGAATTCAAATATAGATTTCCATCAACACAGATATAATCTTTTGCATAGCGCATATCTACTCCACTAAAATCATTTTTAGCATATTCAAATGTCATATTTCCATGACATATAAGTTGTCCTTCATTAAGGAAAACACGTCCCTGATTTATATGCGCATCTCCATCTATCGTCAATTGACAGCCTTGCAAATTCACATTATTATAGCTAATAAACTCTTTTCCAACATGGATATTTCCTTTTAGTCGTAAATCCTTTAATACTCGGATGCTCCCTTTCACAAAAAGGTCCTCTGGATAAGAAGTAGATTCTTTTACCACCACACTACCTAAAAACTTCTTGTCTTTAAATTTTGTAGTATTCGTAATAGCAAGATACCCTGTTGTTTTTCCTTGCTTTATTTCTACCTCGCCTGTTACAGTAGTATCATTCAATTCTACTGTTGTATCTCCCAAATGATTAATTTCCAAATTTGCAATATGTGATGTTGCCTGTGATGAATTTTGCATTTGAATACTTTGCATTTTGTCACCACACATAATCAAACGAAAATCATCTTGAGAATAAAAATTTGTTTCCTTTTTTGTCTTTTTCTGTATAAAATCTCCATATACAAACATTTGCCCCGCTGTTAAATACTCTGCATGATCTGCATAGGACGCCATAGTAAAATCCTTCTGGACCTCAACATAGTCCGTTTTCTCATTCATCTTCAAGCTCGCCCAGCACCCCGCATTATTTTCCTTCTGAATACTATAATCTTGCTCTACAACAAGTTTTCCACCATTAATATTCACACATCCCCCGCGTTGTAAAAGATTGCCCTCAACAACAAGTGTTTTCCCATTTAAATCAAGCGTTCCCTGAACTAATTCCAAGTCTCCCTCAATCACCTCATTTTCTGTTAATTTCCATCCAGTTCTCCCCTCTAAATCTGTATTGTAATTGGTCTCCCCTACATTCAATTCTTTACAATTTATTCCAGTTGGAGCATACACTCCTTCTGCACTGGTATTTTCTAATTTTACATAGGAAAAATAGGAATCTTCTGATTCAAATATAACGGTCTGTTTTTTTTCACCACTGAAAATCACCTTACATTCTTTATCAACCATAAAGTTTGCTGCATCCGTTTGTACAGACTGCTTAAAATCACCTTTTATTTCCAACAGTCCTTTATTTATCGTTTCTCCATATGTACGATCTGATTCAACCAGCATATTTCCATTAACCAAAATATAATCCTTGTCATTTTTCATAACAAGAAAACTTGCACTATTACTTTCATTTGCAAGATTTAAATCCTTTCCACAAAGCAGACTCCCTCCCATAAGATTAATATGTCCACCATTAATGATTACATTTCCCTGGATTTGAAGACATTTTCCTTTTAATTCCAACACACTATTATGTAAAATCAAATCCCCTTCCACCTGCATATCGTTTGCCAAATAAGGCATATATGAAATTGTAAGATTTCCTCCTACTCTTTGGAGACTTGTAATTGCACCATATCCATGTACTTTTACATCTCCGGCGTAACTATTATCTGTGAACTGAGTATTATGGGTTGTCATAATCTGACCTTCTGTTGTATTGCCATGATCATTTACTGAACTTGTCACCGGAAAAACAGTCTCGAACACAACACCCTCTTCACTATCATTCTGTATTTCTAAATTAGCCACAAACATTTCATTAAAATTAGGATTTGACAGATTTATCCGTTGACTGTTATCGCCATTTAATATAAATTTACTTTTCCCTGCTACAGCAAAATTATCCTTTGCCGTATAGGAAATTCCTGTAACATCTCCCTTTATTTTAATTGTTCCTTCTGTTATCTTATTTTTATGTGAATATACAGAGCCCATAATAAAACTGCCTTCTACCTCTACATTATCTTCCTGCTTATTCATAAGCAGCTGTCCTGCACTTTCTCCATAAACGCCTTCTTTATATGACTGAATTCGATAGTCTTTTTCTACAACCAATTTCCCACCATTAACATTCATACTTCCGCCCGACTGCAACAATGTTCCCTTTACAGTCATTGTATAACCATTTAAATCCATCTCGCCGGATGACAATTCAAAGTCTCCCTCAATAATTTCATCTTTCTCTAACTTCCATCCTACTTTTCCAGCCATGTCTGTGCGAACCTGACTGCCATTAAGTTCTAATTTACTTGTATATATTCCTTGTGGTGCATAAATTCCTTCTGCATTATCAATTTCAACAATATTAAAATAGGATTTATTGTCCGAAAATACAATTTTCTGTTCTTTATTACCAGTAAAAATTGCTTTATGTACACCGGATGCACGAAAATTTCCCGCAGTTCTTGTTGTTTCCTGTGTGAAATCTCCTTTTATTTCCAGCACACCCGCCCTTAATAAATTTTCACTTACTTCTCCTTTTGTTCCAACATAAAAATCACCTTCAACAAGTAAGTACGCAGCAGCATTGGCCATTTTTATATGTCCATTTTTTTCTTTAGGCATTTCAAAATTGTTTTTACATATAACTTTTCCTGCATTAATATTAAAACCTTGCTGGGTATAAATACTTCCCTGTACTTCCAACATATAATTATTTACATCAAAATCATCCTCTGCATTAACATCACCTTCAACTACCAGATTATGCTTTAACTGAGCATCGTTTCGTATATTGAGATTACCGCCAATACGCTGTAACTGATCTAAAGTAGTCCAATCATAAACATTAACATTTCCATTATAGTTTCGTTCTGCAAATGTTGTACTTTTTTGCAATATTAATGCTGCACCGTTAATTGAATTATTATAATCTGTGACCTTTCCCATCACGACAATATTCGAAGCCAATTCTACACCTGCTGAATTTTTAATTTCCCAATTTTGTAATCTTGAATCATTCTTTCCACTGGAGGCAAAAGAAATTTTTTGTTTTTCGTTTCCATTTAAAACAAGCGTACTATTTCCGGACATCACAAAATTATCCTTTACCTTTGTCTCATTTTGTAAAAGATTACCCTCTAATAAAATTGTTCCTTCTGTTATACTGTTATGTGAAAAAATAGAAGATTCAATAATATCGCCTGCGACTTCAAAAGAGCCACCTACTTTTTTTGATATTAACTGTGCAGAAACCGGTTCTCCAGTATCTGATTGAGCTTGATAGTTTCCTGCTACTTTTAATGTTCCACCCTGAATATTTACCATTCCATTTTTATGAACTAAGTTTCCTTTAACTTTTAACGTATGCCCATTAAGATTCAGTGTATCTCCAATTAAGACTAAATCTCCTTCTACTTCTTCATCTTTTGTTAATTTCCATCCATAACTTCCATGCACATCAGATTGAATCTTTACTCCATTCCGATTCAATTGCAAGGAATGAATCATATCTTTTGCAACAATTCCCTCTGTACTTGTATTCTTTAACGTAACTTTAGAAAAATAGGAGTAAGGCGACTGAAATTCTATATTTTGTACCTTTTCTCCATTAAAAATAACTTCGCTTGTTCCTGTTGTAATAAAATTTCGAAGCTTATCGTTCCCTTTTTGAATAAAATTTCCTCCAAATCGAACAATTCCCGCCTCAATTTCTTTTGCATCTCTTGTAACTGTACTAGTAAAGTCACCTTGAACAACCAATACATCTTCTTGATCCTTCATTGACAGACTTGCGCTACCTTCAAAATCATAGTTACCTTCACATAAAAAGGTTCCCTTACTAAGCCGAACAGAACCACCTTTTTGATAAACATTTCCCTTTACTGTCAATTGATGTCCGTTAAGATTCAAATTACATCCTGGATAAATTGTTAGATTACTAACCACTTTATCTTCTTCGAGGCTTTCATTCGCTTTGACATCCCATTTTTCAACAACTTCTAATTCTGCTGAATTTTCCGAAGCTACCTCCTGTATTTTATCACTTGCTACTGCTGCAAGAGTTACCGATACATTTCCCTCCAACAACATCGCCATCGCCAAAACGGCACAAAAGCCTCTACGTATTCTTCTTTTCATCATATCTCTTTCTCCCTCCGCAATATATGCTTTTTATTTTTTGGTAACATTTTCCATATACAGTATAAATGATGGCTTTATTTTTTGCAAGTATTTTTTACAAAATTTATGCTTTTTTCCCTTTTTTCGTATTGGGATAACTTCAGCAGTAATTGCTAAGAGGATATAGAACAAGGGGGAGCCGCACTAAAGGCTGGTGCGGCTCCCCTGTTTGGTTGGTGGCTTTTGGCAATCCTACTTGCTCAACTTAATTTTCCTTTTTTTCGCACGGTATTGATGGCCTCATGCATTTCCTCAAAAAACTCGTTGTAGCGCAAGTTTCCATCCGGCACTTTGCAAAGCCCCGCCCGGAGACTCAATGAAATTTCTTTATTATTCCACAGAATTTTTTCTCCATTGTGCGCAAGAACCTTTTCGATGATATTTTTTACCTCGTTTTCATTCTCACTTCCTGTTATCAAGGCAAATTCATCCCCACCAATACGAAGTTGTAACATATTTTCTGTACAGACCTGTTCGATTCGTTTTAAGGATTCCAAAATCGCCAAATCTCCTGCCTCCCTTGAAATATCATTGATTGGCATAAGCCCCACAATATCAAAACAAATCACATAGGTTCCTTTCATACTGCAAATTTCATCATAAGCTTCACTGATATCTACTCTTTTTGCTGCCATATCTTCATCTGCTCCTTCCTGATATTGATAATCCAGTCTGGGGCATATCTCAGAAAACCGCCATGTTTTTTTGTACTCTGTGGGAGTAATCTTCCATATTTTCTTAAACGCACGGACAAAGTTTTCCGGCGACCCAAACTGATATTTGTAAGCAATGTCTATCATTTTCATGTCCGTATCCAGAATATCTTTGGCCGCCAGACTAATTCTGCGCCGCAAAATATAATCCTTCACGCTTCGGTGCAGTGCCAGCCGAAACAACTTTTGCAGACTTGACAGCGACACGCCGCAATAATCAGCAACTGCCTGACTGTCAACTTCCTCGCAAATATTGTTTTCAATATATTCCAATGCATCCGTTAATACATAAAAATTTTTCATTGCCGCCTCCTTGCAGAACGCTCTCTTCTGCGCTCCTTTTCAGAAAATCATCAGCTGAATATTTTCTTGGTAACTATTCAGGATCAATGTATGGAAATCAATGAATCGTCGTGCTTGCACGTAAGAGGCTTTGATTTCCATACATTTAGATCCTAATAGGGCTCCCCTCCCCATATGAGCATTTTTAGCCTTGTCAAAGGCGGGAAAGAACACGAAGTGTTCGAAATGCGAATGTGTGGAGGAGGGGTGTCCTGAATAGTTACCTTGTTCCTAATATATCATAGGCAACTTGCAATTTCTTGATTTTTTGAGCATGAAATTGGATATTTCCTCTTGCTTTCCATAAATAGCAAAAAATCGGACTACACTGCAACATGTAATCCGATTCACTATTTGAATTGCTCCGCCATCACTGCTGTGGTGTATTATTATCGTCCTGATACGTCGTATCATCCTGATTATACGTGGTGTCGTCGTTGCTGGTGCTTCCACTCTGTGAAGCATCGGCTCCGCCACTATTTCCACCGCTGCTATTGCCGCCGGAGTTATCGCTTGTATCTCCGCCGCCCTGCGTGGTATCTCCGGAAGTATCTGCATCGTCATCCGGATAAAGATCATCCGGTTCTTCGACGATCGCCGGTTTCGTCTCTTTTGGCTTCTTCGTCGCCTTCGGCGTTGCCGTCGCACGGCTCGAAGAACTGTAGCCCTGCGAAGAATAACTCTTGGAGCTGCTCGAATCCGAGGAATCACTTTCATCCTTTTCCTCAAATGGGAACACTTTATTTTCAAGGTCTTTGTGAATCTCATTCATAAAGGTATTCCAGGTTCTTCCCGGATAGGTCGATCCGGACAAATCGCTGATAACCGTCGGGGTATCACAGCCAATCCATACTGCCGTCGTATAGTATGGGGTAAATCCACAGAACCAGCCGTCCTTGTGGTCATTGGTCGTACCTGTCTTTCCGGCACAAACGATGCCGGTATCCAAACTAAGACCGCGGGCGGTGCCTCGCGTGAAGACGCCTTCCATCATGTCAACCATTGTGTTGGCCGCCTTCGAATCATAAATATATGTTTCGTCGACGTGATCTTCAACAACCGTATTTCCTTCAGAATCCAAAATCTTCACGATACACGTTGGATCGCGGAATTTTCCATCATTTTCCAGTGTTGCAAAGCCGGATGCCATCTCAAGCGCACTGCATCCATAGGTCAAACCACCGATCGATGCGGCATTGATATAATCCTTTTTCACAATCTTGCTAAAATGCATATTCAAAAGATACTGAAGACCTACTTTTGGTGTCAGTTCTTCAAAAAGCTGCCAGGCAACCGTATTCAATGACTGTTCCAACGCAAATCGAAGCGATACATATCCATAATATCTGCCGCTTGCATTTGACGGACCACCGGAAAACTTGTGGTCGTTTACCGTAGAATCCGGAGTGTAGTTGCGCTCCAGAGCCGGCGTGTAGTCAATCAACGGTTTGATACTACTACCCGGCTGGCGGAACGACTGATACGCTCGGTTCAGCGTGTAACCGCTGCTCTTCTGGCTTCGTCCACCGACGATTGCCACCACACGGCCGGTCGTATTGTCAATACAGACCGCTGCACCCTGCATTTTATAGATACCATTGGTTCCCTTCTCTTTAAAGTTCTCCAGATTGGTATTGATCGCCTGCTGCAGTGCTTTCTGCTTTTTCAGATCAATCGACGTATAAATGCGGTATCCTTTGTTCAACAGTTCTTTCTGTGCGTCAGCATATGCCGTATCATAGTCATCCTGATAGGATTCCTGCTCTTTAGTCGAATCAAAACTGTACTGAAATTCAAATCCATTTTTTTCCATAATTTTCTTTGTCGCGCAATACGTCACAAAGGTCTGGATATAATTTCGTTTGACCGGCTCCGTAATATTGAGCTCGATTTTCTCCTGCACCGCCACGTCGTATTCTTCCTGCGTAATGACCTTGTCGTCTAACATCTGTTTCAAAATACGGTCACGGCGCTTCATTGTGTTGTCCTTATGTTTCAGCGGGTCGTAAAGACTCGGGTTATTTGGAATCGAGCAGAGGAAGCAGAGCTGCGACAGACTCAGATCCTTACAGCTGGAACTGAAATACCCCTTGGCTGCTGCCTCGATGCCATAATATCCATTGGAAAAATAAATGCTGTTCAGATAAAATTCCAAAATCTGGTCTTTCGTATATTTTTTCTCCAATTCAAGAGCCACAAAAATCTCTCTAATCTTACGGTCGTAGGTCTTTTTCTGGTTCAAAAAGACACCGCGGGCAAGCTGCTGCGTAATCGTACTGGCTCCCTGCGTAATCTCACCATTGTTCTTAATCAATGCTAAAAAGGCACGGATATTGGCCTCCGCATCGACTCCATTGTGCTGGTAGAATTTTTTATCCTCGGTAACGATAAATGCATCTTTTACATACTGCGGGATCTCGCTGATCGGAACATAATACGAGTCCTTGTCCCCTTTAAGGACCGCAATCTGCTTACCTTTCGCATTATAGGCAATCGTCGTTTCCGAATCGCGGAACGTCTCTTCCGTCGAAGCACTTACCATCTGGACTGCTTCATCCTGCATCGCAAAAATGTCTCTGCCGTATTTGAAATAAAATACGATACCGCCGACAAGAATCGTCACAAGAATTAATAAAATAAATATTTTAAAGCCCAGCCAAAACTTAGGATGTTTCTTTGGTTTTTTCTGCTTTCTGTTTTTTGCCATATTCTATCTCCATTCTCATAGCTATCTAGATTATACAGAATTCATTGTAACACATATCACGATATCTTGCAAAGAATTTCTTGATGAATCCTTCGCGCCCGCTCCGCCCATGTGTGCTTTTTCGCCGCCAAAGTATAGGCATTCTTCTGCATTCGTTCCCATTCGACACGATTCGACAAAATATCATGTACCATGTCGGGCAGTTTCTCCAAATGCGCAAGATCATACAAATGGTAATCTTTTCCATCGCGCAGTATTTCATCCAGATACCGGGATCCGTCACTCAGGCAGACGGCCCCATTGAGCATCGAATTGAAAATGCGGTCGTGCGCACCGTCTTTAAACCACGGCATGACATTGAGCGAGATTTTGGCACGGCTGATCTGCTGCAGGCAGCCAAGTGAATCCAGCACATCGCCTTTTCGGATATTTTCCGGGTGTTCACAATCCAGCTTATCCCAGCCGGCACCAAAACAGTACACCTCGTATCCGGCATCCACAAGCGTTTTCACAACCTGTCCGCGCATATAATGCCGCACGTACAGATCGATAAATATCATATTGGGCAGTGCCTCTTTCATTCCGTCTTCCGTCACATCTTCCACATCGCGGAGCATATGTTCGATCATCGTGGCATCCATGGATTTCCAAGGGTGCGTGATCAGGTCGTTAATGATATCCATATAAAATTCGGCATATTCTTCTCCGTGCCGGTGAATCGCTTCGTGAAAGATCGACGGCGGATTGTAATTTCCTGTAAATACAATGTCAATCGAACGCTCTTCCCAGCCCGGAAGCGTCTTTTCCGTCCACAGACTCGTTCCCCCAAGCGGCACAAACGCTCCCCTCTGAATCTCCGGGAAAAACCGTTTTAAATACGCTTCATGCTCCCTGTCAATGGAAATCTGAATGTATTTTTTTGGCAGATACGGTGCAAATTTATGATAATAAAAGGGATGATCCACCACGATATTGATAAATGTCACCTCGCGGGCATCAAAAAAAGATACCCCTTTGGAGTCAATAAAATAGTCTTCTCCCGAACAGCCGTCAAAATTGAAGCTGATCGCCGCCGTCACTTTCGGCTCGCAAAACCAGATCAAATCACTCAGACTCCGGTATTCCTTGCACTGGTCAAAGTAAAATACATCATATCCCAAAATCTCAAGTTCTTTTCCAAGCTGCTCAGAGAAATACCACAGCGTTTCGATTCCCTTTGTAAACAATATAATCTTCTTTATCATCGGCCTCATCCTTTCCTTTCTATCTTACAATTATCTTTTGCGAATAGCAATATTAAGTTTTCTTTTTTTGCGCCGATATAATGGATAAGAGAACATGACCAAGGAGGGAATTTATCATGAGTGTAAACGGAATTCAATCTTCTCAGCCGACATATACGTCTACTACGACAAAGGCGACAGAGAAAAAGACAGCAGAGAAAAAAAGCACCGACGATACCGGTGTAGTGTATGAACCATCGAAGGAAACAGAAAGCACCGACACTTCTAAGGTAACGGATTACCAGAACGTGATCAAACAGATGAAGGGAGAGCTTAGTAACAAGAATCAGCAGCTGCAGAATCTTGTCGATCAGCTTCTCAGCAAACAGGCAAAGAAATATACGACATTAAAAGATCTTTTCACAGACATCAAAGACGGAAAAGTGGATGTTGACCCGGCTACGATCGCACAGGCACAGAAAGATGTGGCTGACGATGGATACTGGGGTGTAGATAAAACCAGCGACCGATTGGTCGATATGGCAAAAGCATTGGGCGGTGGAGATTCTTCCAAAGCCGATACCTTGATCGCAGCGATTAAAAAAGGATTTGATCAGGCTGCAGACGCATGGGGCGGCGAACTCCCTGAAATTTGCCAGAAGACAATTGACGCAGCCGTACAAAAATTAAATGACTGGAAAAGTGGACAGGCAGACGCCTGACACATCAAACGACATAAGGCCCTTACACTGACGCGGAGTTTCGGTGCAAGGGCCTTTTTATTCTTAATACGTTCTCTCTACCGATTTCAGCACGATGCCGCCTTCCGGCATCACTTCAACTTCGATACATCCATCTTTGACTTCATACAATTTCGCTTCGATGGAAAATCCTTCGGTGCCGCATGACATCATCGATGCCATGAAACTTCCGTCCGTCATTCCTAACCGCCATACCGGTACACGAACTGTCTTTTTCTGCTCTGTCGTCTGAACCAGCACAGCGACACACTCATCCGCAGTAAAACGACCATAGCCGATCATTCCTGCTTCGCTGATGAGATAAATAAGCGCTCCCGTCCGCAGCACATCATAATCTTTGTGAATGCGGATCATTTCTTTGTGAAATTCAAACAATTCTTTGTCTTCTTTTCCCCAAGGGAATGTACGACGGTTATCCGGATCCGTCCATCCGCACACGCCCACTTCATCGCCATAATACACCGTCGGTGCCCCCGGCCACGTCATCTGAATCATAACGCCCGCCATCATAACTGACTTTTTTATGCCAAGCGCAGCAGCCTCAGAACCTGCAGACGCCACTCGTCCTACTCTTCCATTGGTTCGGGTCAGAAAACGGCTGTGGTCATGGTTCGACAATTCGTTCATTGCCACCATGTACGACTGCATGCCAAGTTTAGCACCGTATTCCGTCATGCGGGCAAAAAACATTCCGCTGTCGCCCTTCCACTCCGGTTTGCTGACATCGCTGTGTTTATCCACGCCCGTCAAAAACCAGGTTACCGGTTCCATAAACGCATCGTAATTCATCACAGTATCCCATTGGTCTCCGGAAAGCCATGAGGACGGATCTCCATAATGTTCCGCAAGAATGATCGCATTCGGATTTGCCTCTTTTACAGCATTTCGAAACGCTCTCCAGAATTTGTGATTGTATTCTGCCGAATGCCCGAGATCTGCTGCCACGTCAAGACGCCAGCCATCGACATTGTACGGCGCAGACACCCATTTTTTGGCAATTCGCATAATATATTCAAATAGCTTGTCAGAATCTTCGTAATTCAGTTTTGGCAGCGTATCATGCCCCCACCAGCCGTCATAATGCGTATTGTACGGCCAGCTCCCATCCGGATAAAATCGAAAGAAATCATGATACGGACTATCCTCGCTCACAAAGGCACCTTTTTCATAAGAATTATCGCTCTCATATAACTGCTCGCGGTCAAGCCATTTGTTAAAAGAACCACAATGATTAAACACTCCATCTATAATAACGTGCATACCTCTTTTATGAACCTCTTCCATAAAATTGGCAAAAAAGGCATTCGAAGCCTCCAAATTTTTCTTATCCACCACGCGTTTGCGGTATTTTGTCGCATGACTGTTGTCATTATCACCCTCCACCAGCGTCTCGCCGCCATCTTCCGTGATCACCGTAAAATGCGGATCAATGTAATCGTAGTCCTGCGTATCATATTTGTGATTCGATGGCGACACAAAGATCGGATTCAGGTAGATCACTTCGACGCCAAGTTCCTGCAGATAATCGAGTTTATTCAAAATCCCCTGCAGATCTCCGCCGTAAAACTCACGCACATCCATTGAAGCCGGGTATCTTTCCCATTCTTTTACCTGATGTACATGGTCGCCGATGTAGCAATATTCATCATCCACGACATCATTTGTCTTATCGCCATTGCAAAAACGGTCTGTATAAATTTGGTACATCACCGCCCCTTTTGCCCAGTCCGGCGTGTGAAATCCCGGATACAGGCAGTAGGAATACTGTGGATTTGGCACATCCACATCGCCCTGTTTATTAAAATAAATTACTGTAGTGTCTTTTTTGATTTGGAAATAATAAGAAAACGGAACGTCTCCCAGCTGCACCTCGATGGAATAATAATCAAACAACTCATCGGAATACTCTTTGTTCATTTTACTGGAAGATTCTTCGTGAATCAGATTAACCTCGTCTACATTTCCCTTTGCCGTACGACAGCGAAGGGTTACCACGCCGTTTGCTTCTGGTTCCAATGGGGCCACAAAAGTTTCTGTGCCGGAACTAAAGATTGCGTCTCTACGTAATTCGCCCATTTTCATACCATTCCTCTCTTTTTTAATAAGTCAAAAGGACAGCTTCACGATGGCTGTCCTTTTGGGAGAAGGTATTTTTGTTACTTATGGGGTGTAGCAAAAACTATATAATGTATTGGGGTTTACAATAAGAAGTATAGCATGTTCTTCTAAATCAGTGTGCACAAACATTACATGTTTTTAAAAATCTTTTTGTTACTTTTGCCCAAACACCTTCCCGCAATTCGCAAATTTAACAATTTACACTTCTTCCGAAGCGATTTTCTCGTCATTTTGCTCAAACAGTGCCTCAAATTCCTCTCTGGTAATTCGTTCTTTTTCAATCAAGAGTGCTGCCAGACGATCCAAAATATCTTTGTGATCCATCAAAATCTTTGTCGCCCGCTCGTGACAGCGGTCAATGATTGATTTCACTTCATCATCGATCACTTTCGATGTGGACTCACTGTAACTCTTCGTATGGCCGATATCGCGTCCGATAAATACTTCGTCGTCTGACGTGTCATAATTGATCATGCCAAGTTTTTCAGAGAATCCATATTTGGTCACCATGTCACGCGCTGCTTCTGTCGCCTGCTTGATATCCTGCACTGCGCCGGTCGTCACGTCGTCAAAGATAATTCCTTCGGCGATACGGCCGCCCAGACATACGGTGATGTCCTGAAGCATTTTTCCTTTTGTCATATGCATCTCATCACGCTCCGGCAATGGCATCGTGTAACCTGCTGCCCCCTGTCCGGTCGGTATGATGGAAACCGTATAAACCGGTCCTACATCCGGAAGTACATGGAACAAGATCGCATGCCCTGCCTCGTGGTAAGCGGTGATCTTTTTATCTTTTTCGGAAATGATACGGCTCTTTTTCTCTGCGCCGATTCCGACTTTAATAAAGGATTTTTTAATATCTTCTTCTACAATATAAGCACGATTGTCACGCGCTGCCGCAATGGCTGCTTCGTTCAACAGGTTTTCCAGATCTGCCCCAACAAATCCTGCTGTCGTGCGCGCTACATCTTCGAGATTTACATCTTCTGCCAATGGTTTGTCTTTGGCATGTACTTTCAAAATTTCCTCACGTCCTCGTACATCCGGACGTCCCACGGTAACTTTGCGGTCAAAACGTCCCGGACGAAGAATCGCTGGGTCAAGAATATCAACACGGTTTGTCGCCGCCATAACGATAATTCCTTCATTGATTCCAAATCCATCCATCTCAACGAGCATCTGGTTCAATGTCTGCTCGCGTTCATCGTGGCCGCCGCCAAGTCCGCTTCCGCGTCGTCTTGCCACGGCATCAATCTCGTCAATAAATACGATACATGGAGCTTTTTTCTTCGCTTCTTCAAATAAATCACGGACACGGGAAGCTCCGACACCGACAAACATTTCTACAAAGTCGGAACCGGAAATACTGAAAAACGGAACGCCTGCTTCTCCGGCAACGGCTTTTGCCAAAAGGGTTTTACCGGTTCCCGGAGGGCCTACCATCAAAACACCTTTCGGAATTCTGGCACCCAGTTTTGTATATTTTGTAGGATCGGACAAAAAGTCAACGATCTCTTCCAACTGCTCTTTTTCTTCCACTAATCCGGCGACATCGGCAAATGTTTTTACTTTGTCATCCGGCATCGTAAGGGTTGCACGACTCTTTCCAAAATTTGCCATTTTGTTGCCGCCACCGCCGGCATTTGGCATCATCATGCTGAACAGCACGAAGAACAACACAAACCCGATCACATACGGCAGAATCTCAACATACCACGGAGTACGTGCCACATCACTCAGATGATATTCGCTAAAATTCTGGTCATCCAGATAGGAAATCATCTCATTTACATCCGATACATACAACTGTTTTGTTCCTTTTTCATATTGGATCACCAGCTGTCCTGTCGGCACTTCCGCATTCTGTTCAATGGTTACTTTCTTTATCTTTTTATCCTGCAGATCCTGTTTGAACTGCGATACTGAGTAGGAATCGCGGTCATAATCCATGATATAATTATTGCACAGGTAAGCGATTCCGATCACTACGAGCAAAACGATAAAAAAGCCATAGCCTTTTACGCCTTTCATTCTTCACCCTCCTTGAAAATAAGTTCGCCAATATATGGCAGATTGCGGTATCTCTGGGCATAATCCATCCCGAAGCCGACCACAAATTTATCTGGGATCGTAAAACCACTATAATCCGGACTTACATCTGACACACGGCCCGATGGTTTATCCAGAAAAGAACAAAGACGCAGACTTGCCGGCTCTCTTTTTGCCAGCATATGCATCAAGAAGGCGAGTGTTCTTCCAGAGTCCACGATATCTTCGATCACAATCACATGTTTTCCTTTTACATTGATCTCTTCATCCTGATTGATGCGTACCACGCCGGAACTTGTCAAGCCGTCGCCATAGCTGGAAGCCTTCATAAAACCCATTTTGACCGGCATCGTCAGATATTTTGACAATTCGCAGGTAAAATACACGCTTCCTTTCAGGATACAAAGCAAAAATACTTCTTTGTCCGCATAATCTTTGTTGATCTGTGCAGCAATCTCTTTTACTTTCTCTGTAATCTCTTCTTCCGAAATCATTACCTTAACTTCTTCTTTCATGGTTTTCCTTTTACCTCACTATTCTTTATTTAACATTTCGTTAAGACAACCACTAGTACCTTTTTCGTGTCTTCTGTTATTTTATATGCATCACTCATGCGTCCCGGAACCGCCCACAGCACATGACTTCCATCTGCCAGCACGATTTCCCGCTTTCGCTCACTCAATGGTATCTTCTCATCAATATAATACCTCGAAAGCTTCTTTTTATTTCCCTGCTTATCCATGACAAAGAAATCTCCTTCTTCCGGATTACGCAATTCAATACCACTCTTAATGTTATCATAATTGAACCATTTCGTATAGTCTTTTTGTGGAATTTCTTCCGGGAGTTTTTCGCGTTCTACGATATCCATGCACAGACGCATTCTTTCCCGGCGGATTTCCACGACCCCTTCATACGGAAGTTCGCATTTTTCTTTTGTCGGAACGACCACATCGGCAATCTGGTTTTTGAACCAGACATACTCATAACGCCGTTCCACGCATATATTTCCGGGCAGGCACACTTGTTTTCCGGCTTCCTTCTTACTCAAAGAAATGACCATTTTATAGTGCTGCTCTGTAATATCCTTTACCGAGTCTCTGAAATTTTTCAAGATCAGGCGGATAATCTCAATCTGAATGATCAGATCCATTTTGCCAAATTCTTCGCTGGAATAATAATATTCGCCGCGGTCCGCATGAACAAGACGCATATATTCTTTTTTCGCCTGTTTTTCAATGTAGGCATTCTGCATCGATATTTTCTGCGCTGCCTTTGCCACATGCTCTTTGGCGCGGTTGTTGATCTCGCTTTCGACATACGGAAATACACGCAGACGGATCTTATTGCGCGAATATTCTTCCTGCTCGTTCGTCTCATCGGTGCAGTAGCCCAAACCACGGGCTTCGACATACTCCTCGATCTCGCTTCGCGGGGCAAATAAGATCGGCCGGATAATATACTCGCGTTTTGCAAAGATTCCGGACAAACCGCGCGGTCCGCTGCCTCGGAACATTTGGAAAAGCACGGTTTCCGCCACGTCATCCTGGTTATGCGCAATGGCGATCTTCCGGTATCCGCGCTCCATGCATACATGCTGCATGATCTGATAGCGCATATATCTTCCCGCTTCTTCTTCTGTCATTCTGCGTTCTTTCGACACCTGTCGTATATCAATGCGTTCGCTGTAAAATTCAAGCCCCATTTTCTCTGCCAAATCTCTCACAAATGCCTCATCGTGATCTGCCGCCTCTCCACGCAGACAGTGATTGATGTGTACGACAAGCAGCGAAAGGTCGTATTCTTCCTTACATCGGTTCAATATGTCAAGCAGACATACCGAATCTTTTCCTCCGGACACCCCCACGACAATGCGGTCCCCTTTTGCAAACAGTTTATTGCGCTCATTAAACTTTAGTACTTTCTCCTTTAACATCCAATCCTCCACAGTTTTCCATCGCTATTTCCGCCAGATGCCGGCGACCAGCACGCTCATGTCATCAAAGGGCTGTCTGGCATTGCGTGCAAGGGCCTCCATCAACACACTACGCGCCATCTCCGATGGGTTATTTGTTTGTAAGTTTTCTAAAATATTTTCTACATAAAATTCTTTTTCATCCCCCGGGAACGCATCGACAACGCCGTCGGACACCATTACGATGAAGTCCCCTTCTTCCAGATCCTGGGTAACCGTCTCCGGATCTGCATTCATTTCCACGCCAACCGGCAGTGCGCTTGAAAAAATGGTCTTCACGCCATCTTTCTTTTTGATAAATGTGGCAGCCGCACCATTTTTTACAATCTCACAACTTCCACTATAAAGGTCTACGGCCGTCATGTCAAGTGTTGTAAACGTTTTTCCTTCATAAGACATGACAAATAATGTGTTGATCAGCCGAATTGCGGACTCTTTGCGAAATCCTGCCTCCACCAGACTTTCGAGCACGTCAACGAGATTTTCGCTGTCACGGCATGCTCTTGACCCGCTTCCCATGCCATCGGACAGCATCATGATCAGTTCGCCGGTCCGAAGTTCCATAAATGAAAAATTGTCGCCGGAGACCGTCTCGCCGCTTTTTGTCGCTCTGGCAAGTCCCGTCAATGCCTTAAAATTCACGTCCTGCACAAAAGTCGTGACTTCGTATTCTTTGGAAATGACATTTTTCACATACCGCCCCGCTGTCATTCTCGTCGAAAGCACGGACTCCAGCGCAAGGGCAACGTCTTTTTTCGTAATGCAGGCATTTCCTCGCGCTCTCGCCAGAAAACACACTTCCAGATTTCCTTTCACATCTTTTTGAAAGGAAAGATTTTTGACCTGTATGCCGAGCGACCGAAGCGCATACAATACTTTTTTCTTTGTCTCTTCCGGCACATCCACCGTCTGGTTGAGTTCCTGCGTAAATCCACGCAGCGCATAGGCGATCTCGTACATCTGCGATGCCATTGCCTCCCGGCTTTCCGCCATTTTATTTCGCCAGCTGAGATTCATCCTCGCAAGTGCCATGCGCTCATTTAATTTTTCCGCATATTCTTCCAGATGAATACATCGGTTCAAAAAGGACGCATCCACCTGCTCGCATTCGACCACGCCCTGTTCACTGGCAGCCGCAAGAATGTTTCGGATATTGTCATACGTCTCCTCGTAATGCATTTCCCAGCAATACTTACAATTTTCACATTCGCGGCAGATTTTATCCGCAAGCTCATCAAAAATAAGTTCCATTTCTTCGCCGGAAATATGATTTTCACACTTGGTAAAGTCCCGGAATGACTTTGCCAGACGCAGAAATGCCGTCGAAAATCCATCGATTTTTTCGTTGGCAAGGCTCATCAGATCGGCTTTGGCAAATGGATTTTCCCGCTCCCGCATAAAATCGGTTTCGATTGTCCGCACCAGTTCCCGCGGGAATGCCAAAAATACGATGACCGCCGACACCATCCCCCGCAATTCGACAATTCCGAGCACTTCATCGCGGATGACATACGCAAAAACGATCCCTGCCGCCACAAATGTAAGGGCACTCACAACTCTGCCGATCTCGCGGAAAATTCCCACGGTAATCCCGAGCACGCAATACACTCCTATCAATATCATATCACTTCCGCCGGCAACTGACAAGATGCCACCAACCGCACCTGCCATGGCCCCGACGGCAGCTCCATAGCGATAACCGGCAAAAAGCACGAGCAGGTAGCTCATTGTCTCCACAAGCGACAAAACGCCGTCAAACAGCCTTGGCATCCCGTAAATACTCAATGCCGCAAGCACCAGAACACTGATCATTTCTTCATTGCCAAGTTCCCGTTCCCAATCTTCATATAAAAGGAACCGCAGCCCCCACTGCATCACATAAGCAAGAGCGATCAGACAAATGCTTTCCAACGCCGCCGTGAATACTACACTTGTAGTGCCGTGTTGTAGAAATCCCGTCGTCACCGACAATACCACGTTCAGGATTCCTCCGATCGCCGCCACAGCCTGACAGCTCCCCTCTTTACCATCCACTTTTTTCATAATCTTTTGTACAAACCAAAGCAGCCCTGTCATCATGACATAATGCAGGAAGTCCAGTCCTTTCGCTTTGGTGATAAAGCCTGCCAGAACAGAAAGAAAGACCAGTCCTCTTCCCGCCGGATATACCCCGGAAGCACACAAATATGCCAGCCCAAAGGGGTTGATGGAAAATATCCACACTCTCCCCAGCATAAATCCGATTCCAATCTCCATCAACCAACGTTTTTTCGACACAGCGCCATTCATCTCACCGCTCGCTCCTTTCCTTTGCTTTCATTCGTAACGTTAAGTATAACGAATAAGCGGCTCGAATGTTGTCAAAAAAAGAACCGTGTCAAAAAAACTTTTCGACACGATTCTACTTTGCTTTGAATACAATCTCATCATCATAGACCAGACCAAACTTTTCTCTGGCGATTTCTTCAATGTATTCATTTGTCTGCATGTACTTCTTCTGTTCTTCGATGCTTTTTGCTTCTTTTTCCAGATCACTTTTCTTCGCTTCCAACTCCGTTTTCTGCTCTTGGAGGGAACTACAGGTAGCACGAAGAGAAATGCTGTGGATTCCCAGCGTTGCACAGAACAAAAGAACAACCGTCATGACCAGGTACAGCCCGGTACGGTTTGGCTTCTTTTTCCTTTTTTTCATTCATTTCTCCATTCTGGAGCGAATACGCCCACATTTTAATAACTTTACTTACTTTTCTTTTCTCAATCCGTTCGTTTGTTCTACAACTGTACTATTTTTCTAACCCTGTAGACTAATGTGTTTTTATTATATAGCCTTTCCCCACAAATATCAAGGGGTTTTTTTGCTTTTTTTCATTTTTTTTAGTAATCTTTTACATTTTCGAACACATGGTTGTATTATTTTTCGGCGTATTCCCCAAATCGCCCGAAGAATGCCACGCGACACGCTTCTCCCCAGCACGATATGACAGGCCGCCGCTCCCAGCACAAAAGCAATCCCAAAGAAGATACGCAGTGTTCCATAATTACACAGAAACACCATCTGGAATACAAGCACTGCTGCCACCAGAAAATAAATGCTATCCAAAATAAATTTTCCTACGGTTTTCAAATGAAACAACCCACGCAGCACACGCACGATCTCATAACATCCCATGACGGCAAACCCGCTCACCACCGAGCCCGCCAGAAATACCATCTGTCCCCGGATCAATTCCATCGACTATTGAAACAGCCTTCCCAGAAAACTCTTGGTGTCGTTCATTGTATGGGAATCGGAATATTTCAGTTCATCAAAGATACCATCGATGTCGACCTCTCCCCGTTCCAATGTCAGCCGCCGCACATGCAGATCTTTCCCTTTTATCGCAAGATGCCCGCGGATCGTATCGAGCTGCACTTCTTCGCTGTCAAACGAAAGAACTTCTTTCACTCCGGTAAGCGTAGCGCTTTTCCGCTCTTTGAGCACGATATGGTGAGTATCAAAATGAGGCTCCTTGCGCTTTTCCTGACTTTCCATTTTGCTCCTGCCCATCCTTTCTCCCTTTCTAACCCATCTTATGCCGGGCCGAGAGAAAATATGCCTGGGCGAAGGCAGGCATATTGGGGGATTTTGGAGGACTTTTTTTGGGGGAGACTGGAGATTTGCTGATAACAAAATGGAGTCGGGCAGCGCAACTTACTGCGCGGACCGGCTCCAAAGTGGATGTATCGTTTGTTTATCTGTTTTTTCCAATTTCTTACAAGTATCGATACAATTCTTTTGCTTCGTCCTTCTTATAGGTCTCTTCGACACGAAGAACTTCTACTTTTGTCGTCTTGTCTCCGAACTGAATCTCAATCACGTCTCCCGGCTTGACATTTAGCGAAGCTTTCGCCACTTTGTCATTGACAAGTATTCTTCCTGCGTCGCAGGCTTCATTTGCCACCGGACGGCGTTTGATGAGACGGGATACTTTTAAATATTTATCTAAACGCATGTTGGTTTCCTCCTTTTATTGGGTTGGGGGTGGGGAAAGGCAACGGATTTCAGCGAGGGAGCTGATTTGCGTTGCCTTTGGGGCTCCGCGCCAGCTTTAAAAGCAACGTAATTCGATGGGTTGCATGGTTTGCGTTGCCTTTGGGGCTCCGCGCCAGCTTTAAAAGCAACGTAATTCGATGGG
>ERZ808240.155-NODE-155-length-93375-cov-13.617424_pt1 | contig 93375 bp, 75 predicted proteins | sample MGYA00521084_ERZ808240 | MGnify/ENA primary metagenome ERZ808240 (study PRJEB31516, sample SAMN03275571) | gut metagenome | biome: mammalia-associated habitat; material: feces | host: Papio cynocephalus | place: Kenya | collected 2012-08-06 ...
GCCGTGACGGAAAGCAGACACCGTTTTTATCGCTGTGTTTTACAAGGCAGCAGTAAACAATAAATTCCCGCGGTTTAAGACCTTGCTTAAATATGCTGTTTGACAGCATAAAAAAATTGCCGTTTTTATTTTGCGGCACAATCATTCGGCATCAGCTCCCTTTATATAAAAAATAAGAGAGATAAATCTCGGTACGCATCAGACACATTCAACGGGTGCTATCTATGCTCCGAAATTTATCCCCTACTTATTAGGACAGTTAAACGCAGTTTGTAAACCAAAATTTAAAAAATTGCAAAAAAATACGGAAACCTATGTTTCCATAAGTTCCCGTATCCGGCTAAGGAGTTTTTTCAGTTGCTTTGATATTGCCATCTTACTTACTCCGAGTTTATCCGCTATTTGTTGCATAGTGCGTTCTTCAAAAAAGTAGCACCGAATCAAAAAGCGTTCGTTGGGTTCAAGATCGGCAATAATTTTTTGCAGTTTTTCTAAGCAAAGGTTTTTAAACGCCGATTCAAAAGTCGGGTCGCTGAAAGCCGTAATCTGAGCAGTTGGCAGCACTGTTTCGGAATCACTCGAACTCAAGTGCCGGCGGTCGCTCCGACCTTCCGCCGCCTGCCTTTTTCTGTCGGCTTCTAAAAAATCCGCAACCTCTTTTGAAACTGAAACCGTACCTTCGCCGTACTTAACAATGGTATTTCCCAAATGAATTCCTTTCCGCCGTGGGAAAGGTCACAGGGCTGCCGAAACAGCACCATTAAACTGTTGACTTCAAGGTTTATCCTATCTACAGCTGATTGCCTTAGGAGCTTCGGTGAAATCTGAGGTCACACAGTTGTGACCTCATCGGCACATAAATTTTATTTATCACACGGCTGCTGCCGTTGTGATCGGAAAGGATATTTTTATTATTTAAAACCAAATATTATTTATTTATAAGTATTAAGACAAGTTACCATTTCTGTCACACGCTAAAACAATATTAGCATCAAATGTATCTACTGTTACAAATACTAATTTTTTAATAAACTCTGCATTGGCAATAGCTTTATTTCCGGAGCGTGTTGCCGATGCGGATTTTAATTCCCATGCTTTATTTGTTATTGAATATGAATATGAAGACTTTGTGCATGATGCAGAAACACCGGAATTCACAGAAAATGTTCCGTGAACAGTAAACGAAAACAGAGTTTCTTTATCAGCATTTTTTGCAGTATATGTTTTTTTACCGGTCTTTTCATAAACGGTTGTATAAGGAATTGCCTTAGTTGCAGTATTTTTATTTTCAAAAACCGAAACTGTAATATACAATCCGTCATTTTCTATCGTTTCTTCGCTTATAAGTTCTTGATATGATGACAGATTATCAAGTTCTTTTGCTTGAACCGTGGGAATTGCACATAAAACAATCGCAGTAATTAGAGCCATTGATTTTTTAATTAAGTTTTTCATTTCCATTCTCCTCGTCAATAACATCCGTATAAACATAGGTCGGGTGATTTTTCTTGTTCCATTGAACAACAAATACTACTGTCAATATCGCAGCAATAATAAGAACCAGCGTGGTAATAAGTAGTGTTAATTTAATTTTTTTGGAATGGTTAATCCTTTTATCGATATCATTTGCTTCACATAACGAAATGTACTCTGCCGCATATTGCTTTGGATTTCCGAAACGCTTTTCTATCTTTTCCATTGTAAGATTATCTTGTGATTCGCAAAAGTCAATCAAGCTTGTCTTTAATTCGGCATCGAGATGTTTTCTTAATGCATATGGGCAATTTTTCTTTGTTTCTTTCAAATATTTTTTTATGAGTTTATCAGTCGATGTCATTAATAGTCCCCTCGATATCCTTTACGCCTAAAATTCTCAAAACTCCCGCCGTATGGGAGATATATTCGCGCTTAAGCTGTTTGAGGTATTCTTCTCCGGCAGTTTCCAAATGATAATAAACCCTAACACGCCTTTTGCCGACTTTTTCCGATCGGTCAGTTATCAGCCCCTTTTCAACCAAACGATAAAGAGTCGGATACAATGAACTTTCCTGAATTTGATATAACTCCCCGCTTTGTTCAAAAAGCTGTTGCGAAATCTCGTATCCGTACATATCGCCTTTTTGCAGTAATGTGAGGACGGATAATTCCACCGTTCCTCTTTTTAAATTGTCTGATATAGCCATACTTTTCACCACTGTATAAAATATACCGCAATTATTATTTAATGTCAATACTATACACTAAATAATAATCTTGACAAATTGCACATTAGTTGTTATAATATAGTCAGAAAGTTAATTAACAATAGCGAAACCTGTGGACGGCTTATTGGCACTTTTTAAGAATAGTTAACGGATCGTATCCATCTTTGCCGTTTGGTGTTTTTGAAAATTTGTCATTTTTTAACAAATTAAGTATTGCATATATAAAATATCAATATTCTGTTCCTCAAAATTTTCAAGAAGGGTGAGACCAATGTATCATTTTCTGTTTTCCGATTAACGCAATTTACGGCTTAATTGCCATATTATTATAGCAAACTTCAGTGAGTCCCTTGTTGCGGCAAAAAAACAACTCGCAATTATATGGTAGGAGGATTAACTATGTTTAATAAAAAAAGGTTTTTAGTAAGAAAATTATCGCTGTTATTAGTATTGTCTGTTTTTATACAATTGTTTTGTAATTCAGTATATGCAGAAAGCAATGTTATTTCCGAAAGATTATCTGCGGCTATGAATTTGACAGATGATTTACTCCCTGTTAGAATTGAACTTGAAGATACATTGGATATAAATCAAATGAATAATACAGCGAGAATTAACGCAAAATTGACAAATGCGGAAATGTTGTTGATAGACGAATTTGCACACAACACTCCATTAGACGATAATACAATTAGTTATATGTCAAGAGAGGATTTTGAAATCGCAAAAAATTTGTACGGTAAAGTTCAGAACGAAGATATTATTAACCTTGCTTATAAATTTGATGATTATTGTTTAAAACGAATTCAAATTATGAAAAAGCATTATGCCTCAGAGAATAGAGAACTTTTTAATAAAATAGATTGTTTTGACAATAAAGCTGAGATCAGTGATTTTCTACCAATAATTTATAAGGTAATGCTTAATAGAGAACAAATCATTCAGATTTCCAAACTTCCGTATATTTTAAAAATGGATATTGCAGAAGTAAAAACTCCCGAAAATATGATTGTAAATAGTGATAGAATAACAAGAAGTAACAGTGTTCGAGCAGAAGGATACAATGGTAGCGGAATTAGGATTGGTGTGGTCGAACTTGGTTATCCAATTACAAATCAATTGACTAATAGTAGTAGGGTTGTTCAAGTTGATTTTCAAAACGGAGATCCAACTAATGATCACTCGGTCTCAGTTATTAATACAATTCAGCAAATCGCACCTAATGCTACAATTTATATCAAACCGCAGATTAGTCGTTTTAATAGAAGTACCGTAAGAATCACAGAGGATTTGATTGCCAATCAAGGGGTGCATATTGTCAATTTATCAATAGGTATTTGTACAAACGAGGGCGGTTATCAACAAGAATCCAGAGATTTTGATAGTTTGGTTCGAAGAACATATAGAACAATCGTAACATCAGCAGGAAATAGTTCTGGTAATATAAATGATATATCGGCAGCCCCTAATGTTATTACTGTAGGTTCGGTAAACAGTTCGGGAAGAACAATAGCAAGCACATCGTCATATATATCAAGTGGTTTTTCATCATTTACTGAGCCTTCTGCAAATGTTAATAAACCTGACATATGTGCACCGGGAGAGAACCTCACTATAAATAATATTGGGAGTGTTTCAGGAACAAGTTTTTCTTCCCCTACAGTAGCCGCTATTATTGCACTAATGCTGAATAGAAATATATGGATGATGGATAAACCACAGATTATAAAGGCTGCGGTTATGGTTAGCGCAAGATATCACGGAAGTGGCACATATGTTACAAATGTTTCAGATAAAGACGGAGCCGGTGTGATTGATGCGTTGACTTGTTATAAAGTAGCAAAAAACGGAAGAAGAAATCATTACGATTTTAGTTCTGGCGGTGCAACTTCTGCATATTTTGATGTATATGCAGATAATACAACATCTCCATTTAGAGTGGCCATTTCTTGGCAGGCAGAAACGATAAATTCCAATACTGTTATTACGGATTATGATTTATACTTATACAAGGGGAATACACTTGTAGCAAGCAGTGCAAGCAGTAGAAATAATTATGAGATTGTGGAAATATCCCCAAGTCAATTAAGTAGCTATGGAGCAGGATACTATAGGGCTGAGATAAGGCGATATGGATCTATGAAAACAAATTCTGATAGAGTAGGTATTGCTTGGGAACAATACTAAATTAGAGGTAAGGTAATGCACACTAAGTATTCTATAATAATTATAGTCTTAATGTTATCCTTTGTTGCCACAGGTTGTAATTCCAAAACGAATGATAGTCAGATAGCTAATAATGAAAGTATAGTTTCTAATAGCTTTGATGTTGAGAAAGTTCCTGAATCAGATACAAATAATAATATAGCACATAAGTCTGATAATGATGATAAACAAATATCAGACAATTATCTCGAAAAAGATATTAAAGCATTTGAAAACTATTTTGCAAAAACACTTTCGATTGATAATGTCACAATAAGTCTTGATAATATCAATTTATACGGAACTTCTAATGGGTATCGTATATATAGCGTTGCATATGACGGTCAATTACATGCGACATCTTTTTGTTCCGATACTATTGGCGGATATACATTTTATAAGAATATAGAATATATGCCTTATTCTATAGCAATATACGCTATTGCCGATAGCGATGTTTATACTCTCAAAGAGGCGTATGAAAAAGGGCTTGTGGATATTGAAGAAGTATATTCGTTTATGCCGCAAAACATTAAAAATAATTCGTATTGATTTCACATATGTCAAGGGGAGATAGCAAAACACCACAGAGACCTAAAACTCTGTGGTGTTTTGCTGCTCTCAATCGGTTGTTTTTGAAAGCGTCCATATGTGAGGCTGCCTTTATTCGGGTATTTATTAAAGAAAATTTTTAACAAAATACAGTCGTTAGGTAAAAATACACAATTTGAACGAGGCAGTTTTTGACACCTGTAATGATTTTGTAACTTTTTTGTGTATTTTAATGATTGTCTCTTGCAAAACGGAGCATAATTGTGTAAAATAGAATTAAAGATTTTTTGTAATTTTTTTAAGGGATGTGCATATAAATGTCAAATCGTCTTTTTCAGGGTGTAATTCATCAGATGAAGGACGCAATCGACCGTACCTTCGGCGTAATTGATGAGAATTTTACCGTTATCGCCTGCAGCGAGCTCGGCAGAATAGGAGAGACTGTTGAAAGCTTCGCGGTACCATCGGGCGACGCTTATGTTATGGGCGGGTATACATATAAAAACCTGAATAACACGCAGGGCGCAAATTATACCGTATTTGTTGAGGGAGAGGACGTTATAGCTTCTAAATATGCGGCGGTGCTTTCCGTTTCTTTTTCAAACATTAAATTTTATTACGATGAAAAATACGACCGCAGCAATTTTATCAAAAATATAATTCTTGATAATATTCTGCCCGGCGATATATATTTAAAGGCGCGCGAGCTTTATTTCAATTCCGATGTTTCAAGAACCGTTATACTTATCCGCGCGGTTGATACGCACGACGTATCTGTTTATGATGTTGTTCAAAACCTTTTCCCGGACAAGTCTAAGGATTTTGTTATAAACATTAACGAAACCGATATAGCGCTTGTTAAAGAGACCTCTCAGGGAATAGACTCTAAAACCATTGAAAAGCTGGCTTCTACAATTGCCGATACCATTTCGGGCGAATTTTATGTTCACGCGGTTATAGGCATAGGCACAAATGTTGATAACCTTAAGGACCTTGCGCGCTCGTTTAAAGAGGCGCAGACCGCTCTTGAGGTAGGCAAGGTATTCGATACCGAAAAGACGATCGTTTCATACGATAACCTCGGTATAGCAAGGCTTATTTACCAGCTTCCCACAACCCTTTGCGAAACGTTTTTAAAGGAGGTCTTCAAGCGCGGCTCTATCGAAAGCCTTGATCAGGAAACTCTGTTTACAATTCAGCGCTTCTTTGAAAACAATCTTAACGTTTCAGAAACCTCAAGAAAGCTTTTCGTACACCGTAATACCCTTGTATACAGGCTTGAAAAAATCAAGAAGATAACAGGTCTTGACCTTCGTGAATTTGATCACGCTATCATCTTTAAGATTGCTCTTATGGTTAACAAGTATTTAAAGAGCAACCCCATTAAGTATTGATTGAAAGAGTGAATTTTTAATAAATGGAAGAAATATTAAACGACCGCGCCGATTTTACGGCGCGGCCTATAATTGAATTCCGCGGCGTTTCGAAAACCTATCAAACGGGAACACACGCGCTTGAAGACGTTAATATACGCATAAACAGCGGCGAGTTTGTTTTTGTTGTAGGCTCTTCGGGAGCGGGAAAAAGCACGTTTATGAAGCTTATAATGCGCGAGGAAAAGGCAAACACCGGCATTATAACCGTAAACGGCTTCAATCTCACCTCTATGAAACGCAAGCAGGTTCCGCTTTTGCGCCGCACTATGGGAATAGTTTTTCAGGATTTCCGTTTAATACCCACTATGAACGTTTTTCAAAACGTGGCGTTTGCAATGCACGTTGTCGGCGCGAGCGACAGAAACGTGCGCAAAGAGGTTTCAAAGGCGCTTTCTAAAGTGGGCCTAGGCAATAAGGCGCGTTCAATGCCCGCTCAGCTTTCGGGCGGCGAGCAGCAGCGCGTAGGTCTTGCACGCGCGCTTGTAAACTCACCCGATTTAATAATTGCGGACGAGCCTACGGGCAACGTAGACCCCAATATGTCCTATGAAATAGTATCCCTTTTAACCGAGATAAACAAGCGCGGCACCACCATACTTATGGTAACGCACGACCACAATCTTGTAAGGGATTTTCAGCATAGGGTAATTATGCTCGACAGGGGCAAAATTGTAGCAGATAACGCCGGAGGAACCTTTTAATGAAAATCAGCAGTGTTAAATACCTTGTCGGCGAGGGTGCAAAAAACGCTTGGGTCAACAGACTTATGACGATAGCGTCGGTAGGCGTGCTTGTCGCCTGTATGGTAATAATAGGTCTTGCCATTCTTATTTCGGAAAACGTAAATAAGGCGGTTGGCAAGCTTGAACAGCAAAACGTTGTAATGGCGTATATGAAGGATTATAACTGGGCGCTTTACGGCGACGATAAGGATAATTCTTCGGATGATACGTCCGCCGCTTCATCAGAGGAAACTGCGTCTTCCGATACACAGCAAACAGAAGAGCAGGCAGATGAAAACGGCATAAAGTCCGGCGATTACGTTATCCATAACGCCGACGAGGCTAAGGCGCTTTGCGAAGAAATAGCTAAAATAGACAATGTGGCTTCGGTAACCTATGTTTCAAGCAGCGAGGGACTTGAAAGCGTTAAAAAATCAATGCTTGAAGGGCAGGAAAGCTATTTTACATTTCTTGACGATAAATACGGTAATCCTATGTCTGACGCAGCCAAAATTACTATGAAGGATATGGCTCGGTTTGATGAAACGATTGAGCAGATAAAGAAAATAGACGGTATCAACAAAATACAGTCGCAAAACGACCTTGCGGATAAAATAACCGCGATAAAACGCGGCGTAGGCATTGCGGGCTTTTGGATAATCGCCATACTTATGATTATTGCGCTTGTTATTGTTTCTAACACAATAAGGGTTACAATGTATAACCGCAAGCTTGAAATAAGCATTATGAAGGCGGTCGGAGCTACGGATTCGTTCGTGCGTATTCCGTTTGTGGTAGAGGGTATGATAATCGGTCTTGTTTCGGCGGTTATTGCAGAGGGACTTCTGTATTTCTGCTACCGTGTTGCAACCGAAACCATTATGTCCACACTCAATACCTCGGATATTGTGCATTACAGCGATGTTGCGTGGTGGCTGCTGCTGATATTTGCGGGTATAGGAATTTTTGCCGGTATTCTCGGCAGCGTTATTATGATAAGCAAATATCTGCGGCACGAGGGCAGCGAGTTCGCCGCCATATAAATAGGAGGAAAAATGAAAACAAGATCATTTAAAATCTTTTCTGTTTTAGTTTCGCTTTTTTTACTTGCTACCGCGGCGTTTGTTCCGTCTTCGGCAGCATCCGAAAAAGAAAATCAAATACGCAGCGAAATATCAAAGCTGCAGGAGCAGCAAAAGGAACAGCAGGCGGAGATTAACAGACTTAAAAACGACGCTTCAAAACAGCAGCAGCTTAAAACCGCAATTGAAAAGAAAATGGCGCTTGTGCAGCAGGAAATAGACGCCTGCAACAGGCAGATAAACGCTGTTAACGCCAAAATTGCCGCAAACAAGGCTGAAATTGATCAGAAAAACGCCGAGATTGAAAAAACAAAATTAGCCTTTAAAAAGCGCCTTCGCGCGATTTATATGAGCAATACGAACAGCAATATTCAGGTGCTTTTGGGCGCGGACGATTTTGCACAGTTTTTAGAGCTTTCACAGCTTACCGCAAGCGTTGCCGCTAAGGATAAAAAGATGATTGAGGAAATTGTTGCCGCGGTAAAGCTGCTTGAAGAAAAACAGGCGGAAAACAATAAGCTGCTTGAAGAGCAGATGACCGTTAAAAACAGTATTACTCAAAAACAGCAGGAGCTTAAAGCTCAAAGCAACGAAATACAGGCGCTTATATCTCAAATTAAAAGCGACCAAAAGGAAGCGCAAAACGATAAAAATGCAACCGATGCCGCTTTAGCGGAAAAAGAAAAAGAACTTGCACCTTTCATTAAAAATGCAACAAATACCAATAACGTATATGACGGCGGACCGTTTTTATGGCCCACTACCGTGACAAAAATTTCTTCGTCTTGGGGCACTCGTTGGGGCAGATTACATGCAGGCGTTGATATTTCAAACGGCACATACGGCAACCCTATTTATGCAATAGCGGACGGTACGGTTGAAAGAGTAGTTAACAGTTGCCCGCATAACTATCCGAAACAGAGCAGCTGCGGTTGCGGCGGCGGTTACGGCAGATATGTTCTTCTTGATAACGGCAAAGGCTCTGACGGCGTTATTTACAAATCGCTTTACGGTCATATGTCCAGTGCGGTTGTTTCTGCGGGTCAACATGTTACAAGAGGTCAGATAATAGGCTATATGGGCTGCACCGGTCACTCTACCGGACCTCATTTGCATTTTGAAATTTGGACTAACGGCACTAAAGGCAATCCGATGAGATTTTATACAAAAGTAAACTGAGTTTAAAGCCGCCGTTCGGCGGCTTTTTTTGGAGTGATAGATATTAAGGCTTTCAGAATAACAGCCGCGTTATTTCTTGTTTTATGGATGATTTTGATTTTCACATTTTCTTCTCAAAATGCGGAAGTCTCTTCCGAAACCAGCGGCTCGGTGGTGCAAAAGCTTTGCGAGGTTTTTTATCCCGATTTTAAAGAGGTGCCCGCCGAGGAACAGACGGATATAATATCGTCATTTCAGTTTATAGCAAGAAAATCGGCTCATTTTTCTATATATACCGTTTTAGGCATACTTTCGGCGCTTACCTTCATAAGCTATAAGGGCATAAGGTTTTATTTGCGGTTTTCCATTTCGGCGGCGGTTTGTCTGCTTTATGCCGTAAGCGACGAAATACACCAGTATTTCGTGCCGGGACGAAGCTGTGAGCTGCGCGATGTTTGTATAGATTTTTCGGGCGCCGTTATAGGTGTGATTGCCGTAGCCCTGTGCGCGCGTTTTATAAAAAGGCTTTACGCCCGCTTGGTATGAGGTGGATTATGCGAAAAAAAGAATTATTACTGCAAAACACACAGCTTTTTGATAAGCTTACGGTTTACGAAATGCAAATTGCAAAGCTAAAGGAAGAATTGGCTGAGCGTGATAAGCTTATAAACGAGCAAAAAGCGGAAATCGAGCGTATTAAGAACGAAAACGCCGCAAAGCCGCTTAAAACGCTTGAGGAAAAGGTTATAAAACAGGCTGCCGCCGCCGATAATATAGATTACGGCGCGCAGATTATAGGCAAGACCGTGGTTGCCGCCGCAAAGTACTGCAATAGACTGACGACGGGGGAAACCGAAAATTCAAAAGAGCTTTTAAACCTTATTTTGGGCAGAACCGAGGTTGCAAAGGCAGAAATATTAAAAACAGTATCGTCTGATATTGCTTTTGATGAAAAAAAAGCAAAAATAGACGCCGAATATGAAAGCGCAAAGGACTATTTTGAAAGCGTAATAAGGCAATAATTTTAATTTTGAGGTGACGGCAGTGTTTAAGGAAATAAGCGCTAAGGAATTAAAGGAAAATTTTATTAAGGCTATTGCAGACGAATATATGCTTGTAGCCGCAGGCGATAAAAACGGATATAATATGATGACCGCCTCGTGGGGATTTGCGGGCGAAATGTGGGGAAACGACTGTATGTTAACGGTTATCCGTCCGCAGCGGTATACGCTTGAATTCGTTGATAAAAACGATTATTTTACTTTAAGCTTTTACGGCGATAACAAACAGGTGCATAAAATATGCGGTTCAAAATCGGGCAGGGACGTTAACAAGGCGGAGCTTGCACAGCTTACTCCCGTATTCAGCGACGGCACGGTATATTTTAACGAAGCGCGGCTTGTAATTATATGCCGAAAGCAGTATGTTCAGAAAATGGAGGAAAGCTGCTTTACGGATAAAGCGCCGCTTGATAAATGGTATAACGGCGATCTGCACTATATGATTATAGGAAAGATAGAAAAGGTGCTTGTTAAGGAATAAGGCTTTAGCTTTGTCGTTCGCAATGACAAAACGGTCTGTCATTCTGAGTGCGGAGCACGAAAGAATCCGTAATACCCTAAAGAGAAAACGGATTGCCGCAGTCGCTTTGCGTCTCGCCTGCCGGCTCGGTCGGTGCTTCTGCTTTGCAGAGGTGTCCACCGGACACCCGCACCTTCGCAATGACAAGGCGATGGCTTAGTGCATCTTTTACAGTTGTGCAATGACTAAATGGTGTGTCATTCTGAGTGCGGAGCGCGAAAGAATCCGTAATACCCTAAAGAGGAAAAACGGATTGCCACAGCCGTTTACACGGCTTCGCAATGACAAGGGGCGTGGAAACGGATTGCCGTGCGCCTTGCAGCGGTCTCGCCTGCCGGCTCGGTCGGTGCTTCTGCTTCGCATAGGTGTCCGCCGGACACCCGCACCGCAATGACAACAGCTTTTAAACACCGCTAAACCGCCGCAAAACGGCGGTCTTTTTGCTTTTAATTGTTAAAAAAGGTTACAAACTGCGTAAATGCTTGACAATGGCAGGTGTTTTTTGATAAAATAATATGAAATATTATTTTTTGGAAGTGAAAAACCGATGGTCAGAAGTATGACCGGCTTCGGCAGGGCAAAGCTTACAATTGACGGGCTTGACGTTACGGTTGAAATAAAATCGGTAAATCATAGGTATTTTGAATTTACCTCGCGCTTACCGCGTGGCTGTAATTTTCTTGAAGAAAAATTAAAAAGCTTTTGCGCGCAGTATATAACGCGCGGCAAGGTTGAGATTTCGGTAATGATAGACGATTGCGGCGAGGATAATACCGAGGTAGAGGTAAATTCCGCCTATGCCGCGGCGCTTGTTTCAAAGCTTAATAAAACGGCGGAGGAGCTTCATATCGAAAACGACGTTAAAATGTCTTCGCTTATTTTGCTGCCGGATTTTTTAAATGTTAAAAAGCGCACGCTGCCTGATGAAACGGTAACTGCGGCGGTTTTGAAAACAGCCGAAGAAGCTGTTTGCGGCTTTGTTGAAATGCGCGAAACCGAGGGCGCAAGGCTTAAAGGCGATATTAACGGCAGAACCGATTTTATACTGAAACAGGTTGAATTTATAGACGAGCGTTCGCCTAAAACCGTTGCGGCATACCGCGAAAGGCTTGAAAAAAAGATAAAAGAGCTTTTGGGCGATAAAACGGTTGACGAACAGCGCCTGCTTACCGAAACGGCAATATTTGCGGATAAGGTTGCCGTTGCAGAGGAAACCGTAAGGCTTAAAAGCCATATTACACAGCTTAACGATCTGCTTAACGCCGGCGGCGCGGTTGGCAGAAAGCTTGATTTTATCGTTCAGGAAATGAACAGGGAAACAAACACAATAGGCTCTAAGGCGCAGGACGCCGAGATCACGCGGTCGGTTGTGGATATGAAATCCGAAATTGAAAAAATAAGAGAGCAAATACAAAATATAGAGTAATTAAAGGGTGATTTTTTTGAAGCTGGTAAACATCGGTTTCGGCAATATGGTTTCGGCTAACCGTATGATAGCGATCGTAAGCCCCGAATCCGCCCCCATAAAGCGCATTATTCAAGACGCAAAGGAGCGCGGAACGCTTATAGACGCAACCCACGGCAGGCGTACAAGAGCCGTTATTATTACCGACAGCGACCATATAATCCTCACCTATTTACAGTCGGAAACGGTTGCAAACCGTATGAGCGAGGACGAGGAGATCATTGAGGACGAGGAGGAAGAAGATGAATAAGGGCGGAGTTTTTATTATTTCGGGTCCCTCCGGTTCGGGAAAGGATACGGTTTTAGCGGAGCTTTTCAGAAATAAGCCGGATCTGAAATTTTCAATCTCATCTATAACGCGCGATATGCGAACGGGCGAGCGCGAGGGCGAGAAATATCACTTTATCACAAGAGAAGAATTTGAGGAAATGATAGAAAACGACCGCTTGCTTGAGCATAACGAGTTTGTGGGCAATTATTACGGTACTCCGCGCGAGCCGGTTGAAAAAGCCGTTGCGGCGGGCGACGATATAATAATAGAGGTAGACGTTAACGGCGCGGCGCAGATAAGAAAAAAGCTGCCCGACGCAGTAAGCATATTTATAATGCCCCCTTCATTTGCAGAGCTTAAAAGAAGGCTTGTGGGCAGGGGAACCGACTCTGCCGCGGCAATTGAAAAACGCCTTAACAGTGCGCTTGGCGAAATAAAGCGCGCAAGCGAATACGATTATATAATCGTTAACGATAGTATTACGGCGGCAGCCGATGATATAATGTCTGTTATTTTAAGCAGCCGCTTTAAAACCGACAGGCAAAAAGAAATAATTAACGAGGTGCTTAAAGAATGTTAAACCCGAATATAGGAAAGCTTATAATGAACTCACCCAACAGATACCGTCTTGTTATCGACGTAGCCCATACCGCGCGCCAGATAGCGCACGAAATGGAGGAAAACGGCGAAATTTCAACCGAAAAGCCGGTAAGCATTGCAATAGATAAGCTGGCGGCACAGTTAGACGCTAAAAACTGATTTAACGTGAAATCGGGAGGAAAGGGTTATGGTAGGTCTTGCGGCACAGATCGCGCTTGACGGCGCGGCTTTTGCCTTTGATAAGCTTTATACCTATGCCGTTCCGCCCGAAATGCATAAAAGCCTTAAGACCGGCTGCCGCGTTACGGTGCCGTTCGGCGGCGGCAACACAAAAAAGCAGGGAATGGTTTTTTGCGTTTTAAACGCCGAACTTAAGGGGCTTAAGGCGGTAATTTCCGTTATCGATAAAGAGCCGGTTTTAAACCCCGAAATGCTTAAAATGTGCGAATTTATGCACGAAAGCTGCTTTTGCACGTATTACGACGCGGTACACGCGGTATTACCCGCAGGACTAAATTACCGCCTTGTGAACTTTTATTCCGCCAACCCCGAATTTACGGTTTTTTCATTGCTTGACGAGCGTGAAAAGGCCGTGTACGATTTTTTAAACGCAAAGGGCGAAAAGGACGAAGCGGCGCTTAAAAAGCAGTTAGACGCAGATGTGACGCTGTTAGAGCAGATGTGCGAAAAGCAGGCGCTTTTGAAAAACCGCGATACAAAGCGTAAAATAGGCGACGCTACCGAAAAATGGGTGCGCGTTACCGTATCTGCGGACGAGCTTGACTGCATAAAGCTGACGCCCCGCCAAAAGGAAACGGCGCGCTTTGTGTGCGATGCAGGCGATATTTCGGTAAAGGAGCTTATGTATTATACTGGGGTTACCGCCCCCGTTATAGAAAAGCTTATAGCAAAGGGCGTGCTTGTAAGCTTTACACAAAAGCTTTACAGAACGGCGCTTAAGGCGCCAAAGTCCGCTGCCGAAAGGGAAATTGCGTTAACCGATGAACAGCAGGCGGCTTACAACGGGCTTGAAAAAGAATATTTAAAAAACGGCGGCGCGGTGTCGCTGCTTTACGGTATCACGGGTTCGGGCAAAACGCAGGTCTTTTTAAAGCTTGCGGATAAGGTTATTTCCCAAAACAGGGGCGTAATAGTAATGGTGCCCGAAATTGCCCTTACGCCGCAGATGCTTGAAATTTTCACTTCGCGCTACGGCGATAAGGTGGCGGTATTTCACAGCGCTATGTCTATGGGCAAGCGTACGGACGAATGGCAAAGGGTAAAGGACGGCAAGGCGCTTATCGCAATAGGCACACGCAGCGCGGTTTTCGCCCCTTTTTCCGATTTGGGACTTATTATTATGGACGAGGAGCATGAGCATACCTATAAGTCCGAGCAGTCGCCGCGTTTTCACGCAAGAGATATCGCGCGGTTCCGCACGGCTTACCATGGGGGGCTTTTGCTGTTGGCTTCGGCTACGCCGTCGGTAGAAAGCTTTACCGCCGCTAAAAGCGGTAAATACAGCCTGTTTGTGCTTAAAAACCGTTACGGCAGCGCGGTTTTGCCGCAGGTTCGCACCGTTGATATGAAGAAAGAAATATTAAGCGGTAACACGCTTGATATAAGCCGCGAGCTGTGCGGCGCGATAAGCGATACGCTCTCAAGCAAAAAGCAGGCTATAATACTGCTTAACAGGCGCGGCAAAAATACATATATATCCTGTCCGCAGTGCGGATATGTGCTTTCCTGCCCTAACTGCAGTATCTCGCTTACATATCATTCCGCCAATAACAGAATGATGTGCCACTATTGCGGTTATTCGGCGCCTTCGGGCGGCAAATGCCCAAACTGCGGCGGCGAGCATTTAAAGTTTTTGGGCGCAGGCACGCAAAAGGTTGAAGAGGAGCTTAATGCCCTTTTCCCGAAAGCACGCGTTCTGCGGCTGGACGCAGACAGCACCGCAGCAAGAGATTCATATGCCAAACGGCTTGACGAATTTGCAAACGGCGAATACGATATACTTTTGGGCACCCAGATGGTGGCTAAGGGGCTTGATTTTCCCAATGTTACGCTTGTAGGCGTTTTAGGGGCGGACAGCGCCACCTACAGCGACGATTTCAGGGGCTTTGAACGCACCTTTTCACTGCTTACTCAGGTTATAGGCAGGGCGGGCAGGGGCGACAGCGCGGGCACTGCCGTTATACAGTCGCTTAATCCCGACAGCGAGTTAATAGAGCTTGCGGCACGGCAGGATTACGAGGGCTTTTATAACGATGAAATTATGACAAGAAAGCTTATGATATATCCGCCGTACTGCGATATATGCACCGTAAGCACGCGTTCGTTTGTCAAGAGCGAGGCGCAAAACGCCGTTAACGAGGTATTTGCCAATATTAAAAGCCTTTTGCAGGGGGAATACAGCGATATCAAAACAATTATTTTAGGTCCTGCGCCCGCCGCAGTGCCGAGGGTTAACAATAAATACCGTTTCAGAATGATTATTAAATGCAAAAACGGAAAAAGATTCAGGGAAATGCTTAAAAAAGCAACAGAGATAAAACAAAAGGGCGATGTAACGGTTACGGTTGATATAAACCCCGAAACCGTTATATAGAAGGGTTATTTATGGCAATAAGAAACATTGTAAAATTAGGCGACGATATTTTAAGAAAGGTGTGCCGCACGCAGCTTACCTTTGACGACAGGCTTGCAACCGTGCTTGACGATATGGCGGATACTATGTATAAGGCCGAGGGCGTGGGGCTTGCCGCGCCGCAGGTGGGTATTCTGCGCCGTTACTGCATTGTAGATGTGGGCGACGGAATTATAGAGCTTGTAAACCCCGTTATAGAAAAGCAAAGCGGCTCGCAGATCGGGGAAGAGGGCTGCCTTTCGATACCCGACCGTTACGAGACCGTTGAACGCCCTATGAAGGTTACCGTTCACGCGCAGGACAGAAACGGCAAAAGCTTTAAAATTACGGCGGAGGGCTTTAAGGCGCGCGCTCTCTGCCACGAAATAGATCATCTTGACGGCATACTTTATATTGATAAAATCAAGAAAGAGCAGTAATATATGAAGATTGTTTTTATGGGTACGCCCGATTATTCGGTAAAAACGCTTGAAAGCCTTATAAACGCAGGTCATAACGTTGCGGCGGTGTTTGCACAGCCCGATAAGCCCGTTGGCAGAAAGCACGTTTTAACGGCTCCGCCCGTTAAGGTGTGCGCCGAGAGCCGCGGTATACCGGTCTATCAGCCGGCTACGCTTAAAACAGGGGAAGCGGCTGAAATTATACGCGGTATTGCGCCCGATATTATTGTTGTGGTGGCATACGGCAAAATTTTACCGTCCGAAATACTTGATATACCAAGGTACGGCTGTATAAACGGTCACGCCTCGCTTTTGCCTAAATACCGCGGCGCCTCGCCCATACAGTGGTGCATAGTCTGCGGCGAAAGGGTAACCGGCGTTACGGTTATGCAAATGGACGCGGGAATGGACACGGGCGATATTCTTGAAACAGCCGAAACAAAAATAGGCGATGAAGAAACAGCCGAGGAGCTGTTTGAAAGGCTTTCCCATATCAGCGCCGAGCTTACCGTAAAAACACTTGAAAAAATTGAAAACGGCACTGTAACCCCGAAAAAGCAGGACGAAGAAAAAGCTACCTATGCCCCGATAATTAAAAAGGAAATGGCGCTGCTTGATTTTGAAAATATGACTGCTGAAGAAATACACAACGCCGTAAGGGGCTACTATTCATGGCCGTGCGCATATTTCTTTTTTGAAAATAAGCGCATTAAGGTTATAAAATCGCTTTTGGGCGGCAATACCTCGGCTAAGGCCGGCACTGTAACCGAAAGTGAAAACGAGCTTATAATAGCCTGCAAAAACGGCACGCTTATACGCCTTACCGAGGTTCAGCCCGAAGGTTCAAAGCCTATGAGCGCAAAGCAGATGCTGTGCGGCAGACCTATAAAGGCAGGCACTGTCTTGGGTAAAAGCAATGGCTGACGCAAGAAAGCTTGTCGCCGCGGCGCTTTTACGGGTTGAGGCGGACGGCGGATATTCAAATATAGTGCTTAACTCGGCTTTAAATTCTTCGGAAATTTCACACGCCGACAGGGCGCTTGCCTCAGCTTTATTTTACGGCGTGCTTGACAGAAGGATTACTATTGACTGGCTTTTATCAAAGCATATTAAAACCCCGCTTAAAAAGGTTGCGCCGTATACTCTTACGGTTTTAAGGTGCGCGGTTTACCAAATAGCGTTTATGGAAAAAATACCCGAAAGCGCCGCCGTTAACGAGGCGGTAAAGCTTATAAAGGCTTCGGGCGAAAGGCGAAACGCCGCCTTTGTAAACGCAGTTTTGCGTAACATAATACGTACGGGAACGGATCTGCCTTACGGTAATGATGTAAGAACGCTGTCTGTCAGATATTCCTGTCCCGAATGGATAGTAAAATCCTTTATAAACGATTACGGCGAGGAAAACGCCGTGGAATTGCTTTCACAGTCGCTTAAAACGCCGCCCGTAACCGTTAGGGTAAACACCGTAAGAACCACGCCGGAGAGGCTTATAAAAATACTTGAAGAAAATAATGTTAAAGCCGCCGGCACCGAAACGGAAAATGCGCTTACAATAAGTATAACAGGCGATATCACCGCTTTACCGCCTTACAAAGAGGGGCTTTTTCATATACAGGATACGGCCTCGCAAACAGCGGCGGCGGTGTTAGCTCCGAAAAGCGGCGACCGTGTGCTTGATATGTGCGCCGCCCCCGGCGGAAAAAGCTTTACATTAGCCGAGATTATGGAAAACAAGGGCGAAATTACAGCCTGCGATCTATACGAACAGCGCGTTGGGCTTATTAAAAAGGGAGCCGAGCGGTTGGGGCTTGATATAATAAAGCCCGTATGTGCGGACGCTTCTGTTTTTAATCCCAAATTCGGGCAGTTTGACTGCATACTGTGCGACGTGCCGTGTTCGGGGCTGGGCGTTTTAAGGCGAAAGCCCGATATTAAATACCGCAAGCCCGAAGACTTAAGCGCCCTTGCCGAGTTACAGAAAAAAATACTTAAAAACGCGCTTTTATATCTTAAAAAAGGCGGCAGGCTTTTATACTCAACCTGCACTTTAAGGCGCGGGGAAAATGAAAAACTTGTAAATTCCGTAATTATGGAGTATAATGATGTTCATAAAGCGTATGAACACACCTATATGCCGCATATTGATAAAACAGACGGGTTTTATTGCGCGCTGCTTATAAAGGAGGATAATACCGCGATTGGATAAAACCGATATAAGATCGATGTATTTGCCTGAGCTTAAGGAAATGCTTAAATCGCTCGGTCAGCCGAGCTTCAGGGCAGACCAATTATTCCGTTGGCTGCAATCGGGCGTTACGGATTTTTCGGATATGACGAATATACCGAAGTCACTTCGCGATAAGCTAAGCGAAACGGCATATATAGCCGACGTAAAAATTGTAAAGCGCTATGCCTCGCAGCTTGACGAAACCGTAAAATACGTGTACGAGCTTTTCGACGGCGAATATATAGAATCGGTGCTGATGAAGTACGAGCACGGCTATACGGTGTGCGTTTCAACTCAGGTAGGGTGCAGAATGGGGTGCAGCTTTTGCGCTTCGGGTATAAACGGGCTTACAAGAAATCTTACAGCTTCCGAAATTTTGGCGCAGATAACCGCCGCCGAGCGTGATAACGGCATAAGAGTGTCAAACATTGTTATGATGGGTATGGGCGAGCCGCTTGATAATTTTGAAAATTCGGTAAGGTTTTTAAAGCTTGCGTCCGATGAAAACGGGCTTAATATAGGTCTTCGCCATATTTCGCTTTCAACGTCGGGCGTGGTAAGCGGCATAAAAAAGCTTAAGGAATATAATTTACCCATAACCCTGTCAATTTCACTTCACGCGCCGAACGATGAAATACGCTCTTCGATAATGCGTGTGAATAAAAAATGGAATATTAAAGAGCTGCTTTCCGCCTGCCGCGAGTACCAAAGGGTAACAACAAGGCGAATTTCGTTCGAATACGCCCTGATAGACGGCGTGAACGACAGCGACAGCTGCGCTGAGCAATTGGCGCGCATTTTAAAGGGCATAATGTGCCACGTTAATTTAATACCTGCAAATCCGGTTAAGGAAAACACATTTAAAAAGCCGGACAGAAATAAAATAATTCACTTTAAGGAATTACTTACGGGTTACGGCATAAACGCCACAGTGCGAAGAACCCTCGGAGCGGATATAGAGGCTTCGTGCGGTCAGCTTCGTAAAAAAGTAAGGGAGGGAGAAAGCCCGTGAAAATTTACAGCAAAACCGATATCGGCAAGGTAAGAAGCGCAAATCAGGACGCGTATTTTGCCGGCATAATAGGCGATAACGCCGTATTCGCGGTTGTGTGCGACGGAATGGGGGGCGCGAACGCAGGCAATATTGCAAGCGAAAACGCTGTCAGAAGTATTTCGGAATTTGTAATACGCTCTTACAGGGACGGTATGACAAGCGAAGAAATAGAAAAAACGGTTAAAAACGCCGTTATAAGCGCAAATATTGAGCTTTACGATATGTCTGTAAGCGATAAGGCGCTTAACGGTATGGGAACTACGGCGGTTTTAGCATTTGTTTACGGCAATACGGCGGTTATAGCCCACGTGGGAGACAGCCGCATATACCTTGTAAACAGCGGTATAAAGCAGCTCACCCGCGACCATTCGGTAGTGCAGTCGCTTATTGAAAGCGGAAAAATAACGCCGGAGGACGCAAAGGTCCACCCACGCAAAAACGTAATAACAAGAGCGGTGGGAGCAGAGGAAAACGTGGCTGTGGATACGGCTGTGCTTAATATTGCAGAAGGCGATACCCTGCTGCTTTGCACAGACGGGCTTACAAACTACCTTGACGACGGCGAGATTTTAAACACAGTAAGGCAAACCGCGCCCGCCGAAATACCCGAAAGCCTTGTGAACAAGGCTAACGGAAACGGCGGCGGCGATAACATAACGGTTGTAATGATTACCGGGTAGAAAGGAAAACATTTATGGATAAATTTGTTGGTAAAAGACTTGACGGCAGATACGAGATTAAAGAGATAATCGGCGTAGGCGGTATGGCGGTTGTTTATAAGGCCTACGACAATCAGGAAAACCGCACTGTTGCGGTTAAGATCTTAAAGGAAGAATTTATTTCTAACGAAGAGTTTGTGCGCCGCTTTAAAAACGAATCCAAGGCGATCGCAATGCTTTCGCACCCGAATATCGTAAAGGTTTACGACGTAAGCTTCGGCGATCTGATTCAGTATATCGTTATGGAATATATCGACGGTATAACCCTTAAAGAATATATTGAGCACGAGGGCAGTCTCAGGTGGAAGGACGCGGTGCATTTTACAATTCAGATACTTAAAGGTCTTCAGCACGCGCACGATAAGGGCATTGTACACAGGGACGTTAAGCCGCAGAATATTATGGTTCTGCCGGACGGCACCATAAAGGTTACCGATTTCGGCATAGCCCGCTTTGCAAGAAGCGAGCAGCGCACCATTACAGATAAGGCGATAGGCTCGGTTCATTATATAAGCCCCGAACAGGCAAGAGGCGAGCGCACCGATGAAAAAACCGATATTTATTCGGTTGGCGTTATTCTTTACGAAATGCTTACCGGTCAGCTGCCGTTCCAGGCGGAAAACGCGGTTTCGGTTGCTATTATGCAGCTTCAGCGCGAGCCGCAGCTTCCTACCGAGATAAACGGTTCGATACCGCTGGGTCTTGAGCAGATAACAATGCACGCTATGCAAAAAAATCCCGAACGCCGCTATCAGTCCGCTTCGGAAATGCTGTGCGATTTAGGCGCTTTCAGGAAGGATCCGTCTCTCACGTTCGACTATTCCTATTTTGTAGACGATTCGCCCACAAAATTTGTTCCCAATTCCTTTGATTACGACAGCGTTCAGATTCCCGACCGCGAGGAAACCGAAGAGGTTAAGGAAAAGAATAATATGATACCGATACTTGCCGGTATTGCGGTTACGCTTGTGGTAGCCATTGTAATTCTTGCCGCAATCTTCGTGCCTAAGTTGTTTTCAAAGTCCAATTCCGAAATCGAGTGCCCGAAGTTTATAGGTCAGGCATACGACGATATAAAGGCAAATACGGAATATACCGATAACTTTAAGTTCGAGACCGAGTGGCAGTCTAACAACGATTACGAATACGGCTATGTTTACGAGCAGTCCAAGGCTGAGGGACAGAAGGTTAAAAAGGGCGCTACCATAACCCTTTATATAAGTAAGGGCCTTTCTACCAAAAAGGTGCCGGACGTTTACGGTCAAACCGAATCCGCCGCCGTTTCAAAGCTTAAGGCAGAGGGCTTTAAGCCCACCGTTGAGGAAATGCCCAGCGACGACGTTGAGGCGGGCAAGGTTATTAAGACCGATCCCCAGCGCACCGAGGTTGTGGGCGATAACCTTGATATTAAGGTGTATGTAAGCAGCGGTAAATCGCTTAAAAACGTAAGCGTTCCCTCGGTTGTGGGTATGAAACAGGCAGACGCCGAAAAAGAGCTTAAGGATAAAAACCTTGTTGCTTCTGTTAAGGAAAAGCTTATAACCGCAGACGATAAGTATTATCCCGTTGGTTATGTTGTAAAGCAGGAGCCCGATACAGGCTCAGCCCAAATACCCGAAGGCTCAACGGTTACTATTTATGTAAGTTCGGGTGTTTCACTTGACGTTACGGTTGATCTGCCGAGCGACTGCCAGGTTTCAAATTATTATGTATCGCTTTGGGAAAATAACGCCAATATGACTGCTGAAAGCCCAAAGATAAATGCAAGCAACAGCGACTTTACACATACATTCCGTGGTATCTCTTCCAAGCAGGAATCCGCAACCTATACGGTTAAAATCTCTACCGACCAAAAGGATTATTACAGCGTTGCGCAAATCACCGTTAACTTTAAAACGGGCAGAGTATCAAATGTGCGTAAAATTGACGATTATAAAGCGCTTAACGATAAGGATACAAGCAGTGATTCAAGCGGTTCTTCTGGTACGACCGGCGGAAACAACACAAATAAGAGTAACACAAATAACAGATGAACGGAATAATTGTTAAGGCGCTTTCGGGTTTTTATTACCTGAACGGCGGCGGCAATATCTATGAATGCAGAGCAAGGGGGAGCTTTCGCAAAAGCGGAATCTCCCCCTTGGTGGGCGATAAGGCTGAGTTTGAGCTGTCGGGCGGCACATCTGGCGTTGTAACCGAAATTTTGCCGCGCAAAAACGCGCTTTCAAGACCGCCCGTTGCAAATATAGATAAGCTTTTTATAGTTTCGGCATATGAAAATCCGGAGCCTAACGCCTATGTTATAGATAAAATAACTGCGATAGCTGAGTATGCCGATATCGAGCCGATTATAGTTTTTAATAAATGCGATACCGGTGATTTCGGCTCTTGGGAGCGTATTTACAGGCACGCAGGCTTTAAGGTGTATACCGTTTCAGCCGAAACAGGTGAGGGGTTAGCCGCACTTAAGGAAGAGCTTAAAAACAGCGTGAGCGCGTTCACTGGCAATTCCGGCGTGGGTAAATCAAGCATATTAAACGCGCTGTTCGGCGGCCATATTTTAAAAACGGGCGATGTAAGCGAAAAATTGGGCAGGGGAAAGCACACTACAAGGCATACCGAGCTTTTTTACGTGGGAGACGGCGGCTTTGTTGCCGATACGCCGGGCTTTTCCTCGTTTGATTACGATTCCTCAGATTATGCTTTTAAAGAAAGCCTTATATATTGCTTCAGGGATTTAAAGCTGTATGCGGATAATTGCCGCTTTACCTCCTGTACGCATACCGGCGACGGCGGCTGCGAAGTAATTAAGGCGCTGCAAAACGGTGAAATTGAAAAAAGCCGTTTTGACTCATACAAGGCGCTTTTTAACGAATTAAAGGATTTAAAGCCCTGGAATACGGCAAAACGCAAATAAAAGTAACATTTTTAAAATTCCCTTATATACTGTTAATGTAAGCCGAATATAAGGGGGAACGAAAATGCGAAGACGGTGCCGCCCGAATAGGGGTTTAACTGCTGTTACCTTTGCCTGCGGATTGCTTATAAGCTGTTTTTGTCCTCCGCGGTGTCTGGTTGCGGTGCTTGCAATCTGGGTCATCATTTTAGGCTTTTCTTCAAGGTGTTAACTATTATTTCAGGGGGAACGTTTATGAAGGTTGTATTATTTAAAAGTCCTAAATTTTTAAGCGGAATTTTAAGAGTGATTTTCGGAATTAAAAAGCAGAACATACAGTAAAACACTAAGCCGGAGACAAAAGTCTCCGGCTTAGTGTTTTAAGGTAACAAAATTACAAAATCGTTTCCATTCCGATTTTTTGTATGCGCATACCTATTTTTTCGTAGAACTTAACAGCTGCGGTATTATCCGCCCATACGTTCAGCGTTACGTTATAATATCCGTTTTGCTTTGCGTAGCTTATTACAAAGTCGTAAAGCTGTTTTCCGATATGCTCGCCCCTTAAATTTTCTTCAACGCACAAATCGTCTATATAAAGTGTCTTAACGTCGGTCATATTATTGTTGTTTAAAAACTGCTTATGTATGCAAAACGCATAGCCTGCAACGGCGTTGTTTTTTACGGCGACAAATACCGGCGTATTTTTATCGGCTAATATTTTTTCAAGCTCGCCGTCGGTGTACTTTTTAGCGCCCGCCTTAAAAAGATCCGGTCTTGCGTCGCTGTGTACCTTGTGCACTTCGTATAAAAGCTTATCTATTGCGGGTATGTCGTTTTTTTCAGCGGATCTTATAAATATTTCGTTCATATCTGTTCTCCTAACTGTTTTGTTATTTTCGTCAGCCTGATTTTGAAGGCGGGGTACCGAATTTTTTTACATAGGCGCGGTAAAATGTTGAATAATCGTTAAAGCCGCATTCTCCGCACGCCTTTGTGGGCTTTATGCCCGAACCTATAAGCATTTTTGCGTTTAAAAGGCGCTTTACGGTTATATAATCCCACACGGTAGAGCCGGTTATTTCTTTAAATACACGGCACAGGTGGGGCTTGCTTATGTAAAATTCGCGGCATATCTCGTCAAGCGTAATATTTTCGGACAGGCGGTTGTTTATATAGTTTACTATTTTGTAATCAAGCGTTTCGCTTGCGGTTTCGTTTACGCCCGCTGAAAACGCGGCGGAAATTTCATTAAGCAGCGGCAAAATATTGCTGAGTATCTGTAATCTTCGGTTTTCGGTTTCGCGCACGGCGTTTTTTAAATAGGATTTATATATTTCCGATTTAAAGCTGCTTGCCCTGTAAAGATTTTTTTTGCCTGCCTCTCTGTCGTAAAACGGGCGCATAAGGTATCCGTCAGGGTCAAGCTCCTTTAGGATCGCGGGGTCGAAATGCGCCGAAAAACGCGTATATCGGTGCGAGGGGTCAATGTCTATATAATGCGATTCAAGCGGCCGCATTAAAAGAATGTCCCCGCTTTCAAGGGGGTAGCTGCTGCCCTCTATTTTAAAGATTCCCTTTCCCTCTGAAAAATAGTATACCTCGCACCATTCATGCGTGTGCATTTTAAAATTTTCGGGGCGCGGCACGGGACTGCTGCTGTAATGCGACATCATATCCGGCTGATTAAAAATAAAATAATCCTGCATACGGTATCACCTGCCTTTTTAAATGATAACACAATTAGCTTTTGTTGGCAATAGCTTTATTTTAATACGGAAAAAATGCGCATAATAGTTTTGTTAATATATAATGCTTTAACAGCGGAACGGAGTATAATATGTGTACGGCAGTAACCTATAAAACAGATGATTTCTATTTCGGGCGCAATCTTGATTACGATTGCTCATTCGGCGAAAGCGTTGTTATTACGCCGCGTAATTATGAGTTTAAAATACACTGCGCCGATATGCCTAAAAAGCACTATGCCATAATCGGTATGGCGCACGTGCATAGCGGCTATCCGCTTTATTACGACGCGGCAAACGAAACGGGCTTGTGTATGGCAGGGCTTAATTTTGTGGGTAACGCCGTTTATAATAAGCCGTGCCGCGATAAGGAAAACGTTGCGCAATATGAGTTTATTCCGTGGCTGCTTGCGCGCTGTTCCTCGGTTCGCGAAGTGAAAGATCTGCTTGAAAACACCAATATAACCGATACACCCTTCGGCAGTTTTCCCGTTGCAAGCCTTCATTGGCTTATTGCGGATAAATATGAATGTATCGCGGCTGAGCCGTTGAGCGGCGGAATAAAAATATACGAAAACCCTGCGGGCGTGCTTACAAACAATCCGCCGTTTCCTTATCATATGTCATCGCTTAACAGCTATATGCAGCTGTCGCCTAAACCGCCCGTAAATAATTTTTCCGATAAGTTAGAGCTTAAAGCGATAAGCCGCGGTATGGGGGCTATCGGTCTTCCGGGCGACCTTTCCTCGCAGTCGCGGTTTATACGCGCGGCGTTTGTAAGGGCTAATTCGGTATCCGACAGCGACGAGACGGGCAGCGTAAGTCAGTTTTTTCATATACTTTCATCGGTAGAGCAGCAGCGCGGCTGCTGCGAGCTTGACGGCGGAAAATATGAAATAACAATTTATTCGTCGTGCATAAATGCCGATAAGGGTATTTATTATTATAAAACCTACAACGGCTTTAATGTAAACGCGGTTGATATGTATAAGGAAAACCTTAACGGCGACCGTATTATATTTTAATTTTTCCCTTTATAATTTGTAAAAATGTTTAATTTCGGCATTAAAGTTAAAAATATAAAAGGGAGGAATAAAATTGAAAAACTATAAGGATATTGAGAACACCAGATATATTATAAGCAGAGTTTTTGCAAACGGCAGCACAACCGAGTCGCTTATAGAACGGCGGATATTGGAAGAAAAAGGCAAGCTGCCGCCGTTGACGGGCGGGGGTAATATAATATATAATAGTAACGGCGGTTCGATTCGGTCTGAGGAGGTATTATGAGAATCGAACAAAATAAAATTGCTTTTGCATATTTCCGGCTTTCAAGGGAGGAAGCGCAGAAAAGCGAGTCCTCAAGTATTACCAATCAGCGAATGATAGTAACTAAGTATTGCGGGCAAAACGGCATAAGGCTTGTGCGCGAATTTGTTGACGACGGTTATTCCGGCGGAAATTTCGACCGCCCCGGCTTTCGGCAAATGATGAATGAGCTTGAGCGCGGTATGGCAAACACGGTAATTACAAAGGATCTGTCCCGACTGGGGCGCGATATGCGCGAATCAAGCTATTACGCTGAGCAATTCTTTCCCGAACACGGCATAAGGTATATCGCCATTTCCGATAATTTCGACAGCGAAAGCGAAAACGTTATGGCGCCATTTCAGTTTGCAATGAACGAGGTATATCTGCGCGACGGTTCAAGAAAGGTTAAGGACGTGCTTAAAACCAAACGGAACGAGGGGCTTTACTGCGCCTGCCCACCGTATGGGTATAAAAAAGCTCCGAGAAATAAAAATCAGCTTGTACCCGACGAAGCTACGGCGCCCGTTGTGCAGAGGATATTTGAAGCCGCCGCAAACGGGGATTCCTCGCGTAAGATTGCGGAAAGCCTTAACCGTGACGGGATTATTCCGCCGCTTAAATACAGGGTGCTTTACCGTGATGAGTTCAGCGAGGAGGGAGCGGCAAGGGCTTCTGATTTTTGGAATTATACCACCGTTAAGCGTATTCTTAAAAACGAGGTATATTTGGGGCATACCGTTCTCGGAAAAACAAAAAAGGTAAGCGTTAAATCAAAAAAGAAGGTGCCTGTTCCGATTTCCGAATGGGCGGTAACCGAGAATACGCACGAGGCGCTGGTAAGCAAAGAGGTTTTTAACGCCGCGCGCGATAATTTAGGCAAGGGCACGCGTGATTTCAGGCAGTACGACCACGTGCGTAAAAGCATTTTTTCCGGTATTGCCTATTGTGCGCTGTGCGGCCATGCTCTATGCTCCTGCGGCACGGTTTACAAGGGCGAAAGAAACAAATACTGGTATCTTTCCTGCATAAACAAGCGTAAGGATATAAGCCGCCCCTGCACCGGCACAAGAATAAGGTACGCCGACCTTGTAAGCCTTGTAACCGATGATCTTAATTCGCTGATATCGCTTACGGACGAACAGATAGACGGTATCGTAAAGCGCGTAATGCGTGAGGAAGGCTCTCAAAGTGCGGCTTCGGCTTATAAATTGCGCCGCGAAAGGCTTAAAGACAGGCTTGCCGTTATAGATAAAATAATTCCCAAGCTGTATGCAGATAATGCCGAGGGCAGGCTTGAAGACGATAGGCTAAGCCGAATGGTCGCCGATCTGCAAAAGGAAACGCAGGTCTTAAAGGCGGAGCTTACGGATATCGGCAGCGAGACCTTAAAAACAAACAAAAGCGATAATTACAAAATGTTTTTTGAGCTTATAAAGCGGTACAGCCATATTGAGGAATTAGACCGCAATACGCTTGCAACCTTTGTTGAAAGAATAGAGGTGGGGCCGAAGATTCTTCCGGCGGGCAAGAAACGGGCAACCCACAAAACCTCGGCGTTTGAACAGCCGATTCGTATATTTTACAAATTTGTAGGCGAAATGAGCGAAATACGTGAAGAACGGTAAATTAAAACCGTTTTAAGAGCAGCGGGGAACACCAAGCTCATTGGCAGCCTCCATCTTAAAACGGTTGAGGGCTTCCTTAGCCTCAGGTACTACACTCTTGTTAGCCATGATTTTTTCTCTCCTATAAAAAATTTTCTCTTTGCGTTTGCATTACTATTGTGCGCGGTGAAAAAAATATTATTATAGGTAAATTATGCGTAATTTGTAATTTATTGTTTTTAAGACAAAAAAGCGTATCGGCAGTTTTATTTTGCCGATACGCTTTTAAAATATTTATTTTGCTTTTGCACGTTTTATAAAATGAATTATAAGCCCGATAACAAGCCCCGCAAACGCCGGCAGCAGCCAGCCGAGGTTTTTATCAAACAGCGGCAGGTAATCGGCGGCAAAGCTTATGGGAACGTTAAGGTGTAGCGCCGACTGAACGCCCTTCGGCAGCGTTTTCATACAGTCGAATATCGCCGCCGCCCAGGTGCCTACCATAACCGAGATATATACCGCCCTATCGTGACCGAAAAGCTTGCCGGTAAACGCAAGGATTATAAGCGCTATGGCGGGCGGATATATAAGCATAAGCATAGGAATTGAATATTCTATTATAGCGCTTAAGCCTATGTTTGACACCGCAAACGAAAATACGGTAAATATAATCGCCCAGGTTTTGTAGGAAATTTTGCCGTTTGTCATTTTAACAAAGGTTTCCGAGCAAGAGGTTACAAGACCTATTGAGGTTTTAAGGCAGGCAAAGGTTATTGTTACTGCAAGAATTATGTTGCCTGCGCCGCCTAAGTAATGACCTGCGATCTGGGTAAGGGCAATACCGCCGTTTTCGGATATTTCAAAGTGTCCTCTTGACTGCGCGCCCATAAGTATTGTAAGCACGTATATAATCGCCATAAGCAGTCCCGTAAGCACGCCGGAGCTTAATACGTCGCGCGCAACGGCGTTATCGTCATCAACGCCCATACGGCGTATAACGTCTATTACCACAATTCCGAATGCAAGACCTGCTATTGCGTCCATAGTGCCGTAGCCCTCTATAAAGGAAGAGAAGAAGGCGCTGTTTTTATAATCGGCGGCAGGCTCTATATCCGAAAATGAAGCGCCCGGCGATAAAAGCGCCGTTATAACAAGAACCGCCAGAAATACAAGGAATACGGGGTTTATGATTTTACCTATCCAAACGGTTATTTTGCCCGGACGGAGCGAAAAAAACAAAACAAAGCCAAAAAACACAGCCGAAAAAATAAGCAGAGCTAACCATTCGCGCGAATTTTTGCCGAGCATCGGCGTAACGCCGGTGGTAAAGGAAACGGTAGCGCATCTCGGAATAGCGAAAAGCGGACCTATCGTAAGGTAAAGTATGCAGGTGAAGAAAATTCCGTAGCCCTTGCCAACCTTGCTTGCAAGTGTCTGAAGCCCGTCCGAATGGGTAATGCCTATCGCGGCAACGCCGAGTATCGGTATACCTACCGCCGTTATAACAAAGCCTATAATGGCATAAATAACGTTGCTGCCCGCCATTTGTCCCAAATGCACGGGGAATATAAGGTTGCCCGCGCCGAAAAACATACCGAACAGGGTTCCGGCAACAAGTATTTTTTGCTTTAGTGTAAGCTTATTTGCATTCATTTATGTAAAACAACTCCTTTAACGGTAAATATTGTACTTTATAGCTTGCAAAAAATAAAGCACAGGATTATAATAGTTATATGACATTTTGTAATACCTATGTATAGGGAGTAAAATTATGGACAGTAAAAAGCTTGAAATACTGATGACGGCAGTCGATCTCGGAAGCTTTTCAAAGGCGTCCGAGGTAGTCGGCTACACCCAATCCGGACTTACGCATTTGGTAGACAGCCTTGAACGCGATATAGGGCTTACCCTTATAACGCGCGACCACAACGGCATTTCGCTTACCAAAGAGGGAAAGGAGCTTATGCCCTGCATAAGGGAGTTTTTAAGGGCTAATGCAAGCCTTGAAAACCGAATATCCGCAATATCCGAAAAAAGGAGCGAGACCATACGCGTAGCCGCATATGCAAGCATTGCAATGCATTGGCTGCCCGAAATACTGTATAGGTTCAGACGTGTTTGCCCCGAAATAAACGTTGACCTTAGAATGGTGGATAACGCCTTAGAGCCGTTTAAGCTGCTTGAGAGCGGCCGTACCGACGTTATTTTTGCGGCAAGGCAAAGTAGGATAAGCTGCGACTGGACGCCGCTTTACAGCGACATTATGTATGCCATACTGCCGCCGGATTACAAAACGCTTTCCAAGGAAAGCTTTTCAATTGCCGAATACGAGGGCAGGGAGTTTTTAATGCCTTACGGCAAATTTGATATCGACGTTAACGCGGCGCTTGAAAAAAACGGCGTAAAGCCCAATATCAGGCAGGCGCACGTGGACGACGAAACGGTTATACGAATGGTGGGAAAGGGCCTTGGCATTTCAATGATGAGCGAAATGATGATAAAGGGCAGAACAAACGGCGTTAAGGTATTGCCGATAAGCCCTGTTACCGCAAGAGAGCTTGGAATGGGCACAGATATAAACGCACGTATGACGGAAGGGCTGGCACAGCTTAAAAGCTGTGTGCTTGATTTTACGGGCGGTCTGCAAACCGATTTATAGGCAAACGCTGTGGAACGGTTTATTGTGATTGATTTTATATAGGATATATGCTATAATAAGTTTAATTTCGGAAAAAATATTTACAGCAAATGCCGTTTTTCGGCGGAGGTGTTAAATGGACGACAGAGATTTGTTCAGCTATGATAATTCCGGTAATCTTGAAGAAACCGGAGAGACAAGCTTTGATCTTAACAGCTTTTCTTCCCATACTGAAAATAAAACGGGCGGTAAAAAAACCAAACGTAAGGGAAAGCGCAAGGAAAGGATATTAAGGGCGGTGCTTACCGTATTTCTTGTGGGCATCATTACGGTAAGTATTGTAATATCCGCATTCCTGCTTTATGCGTTTACTATGGTTGACGGCTCGATGGATGAAAATCTTGACGATTTAAAGCTTAATTTTACCACTACGATATATGCGGACGACGGTAACGGAAATTATTCCGAGTATCAGCGCCTGCACGGTCAGTTTAACCGCATTTGGGTTAATTATGATAAGGATAAAGCAAAATCGGGCGATATTACCTACGACGGCATACCGCAAAACCTTGTAAACGCCTTTGTTGCTATTGAGGACAAGCGTTTTATGGATCATAACGGCGTTGACTGGAAGCGTACGTTTGCGGCGTTTGCAAATATGTTTTTGCATTTTTATTCTTCAAATCAGGGCGGTTCTACAATAACCCAGCAGCTTGTAAAAAACCTTACCGGCGATACCTCGCAGCGCCCAAGCCGTAAAATACGCGAAATAATGCGCGCAAGGTATATTGAAAACCATTATGTTAAGGAAACCATAATAGAGTGCTATTTAAACACAATAGCAATGGGCCACGGCACCTACGGCGTAGAGGTTGCGGCAAACTATTATTTCGGCAAAAATGTAAAGGATCTTACCCTTACCGAGTGCGCCTGCCTTGCCGCTATTACAAAAAGTCCTACCTATTATGCGCCTGACGATCATCCGGAGGAAAATAAAAAACGCCGCAACACCGTTTTATGGGAAATGTACGATCAGGGCTATATAACAAAGGAACAGTATGAAAAGGCCAAGGAAGAGGACATTAACTTAGTGGCTTCTAAGGAAGCGCTTAAGGAAAATGAGAATAATACTTATTTTGTTGACGCGCTTATAGATCAGGTTATAGCCGATCTTATGGATAAATACGGCTACGAAAAAAACCACGCGACCAATATTTTTTATTCGGGCGGTTATAAAATTTACGCAACCGTCGATAATAAAATTCAGGGCATTATGGAAGAGGTCTTTTCAGACAGCAAGACCTACGGCTTAAAGGGAGCGGACGGTACGACGCTTCAGGGCTCTATGACGCTTATGGACTATAACGGTCACGTTAGGGGTATTGTGGGCGGAATAGGCGAAAAGGTAGGCAAGCGCAGTCTTAACCGCGCTACAAGCGCAAAGCGCCAGCCGGGCTCTACCATGAAGCCGATAGCGGCATATGCGCCTGCAATAGAAGACGATATTATTCATTATTCAAGCATTGTAAACGATACCAAGACCAACTATAACGGGTGGACCCCCGTAAACTGGTATAATTCATACTGGGGTAATATTACCGTGCAGTATGCGCTTGAACGTTCGGTAAATACAATTCCGGTTTATCTTGTAAACAAATTAACGCCGCAGAAATCGTATGATTTTATTACGCAAAAGCTCGGAATTACCACCCTTAACAGCGAGGATATAAATCTTTCGCCGCTCGGAATGGGCGGAACCAACGGCGGTATAACCACGCTTGAATCGGCGGGAGCCTTTGCCGTATTCGGCAATTTAGGGCAGTTCCATAAGCCTACGCTTTATACCAAGGTTACCGACCAGCACGGCGAAACGGTGCTTGAGTATAATTCCGAGCCGCAAATGGCAATAAGCGAGGATACGGCTACGGTAATGAACAAGCTTTTGCAAACGGTAGTTTACGGTTCGCACGGAACGGGCGCAGGTGCCAAGGGTTATATTAAAAATATGAAAATATATGCAAAAACGGGAACCTCAAACAACTCTAACGATTTGTGGTTTGTCGGCGGCAGCCCTTACTATGTGGCTTCCTGCTGGTGCGGCTACGATAAACAGCAAAAGATTTCCAACGCCGGAATAGCCCACAAGATGTGGGGCGCCGTAATGTCTAAGGTACACGCCGACCTTGAACCGAAGGAATTTGAGGTGAGCAACTATGCGGTTGAAAAGTATTACTGCACCTCAACCGGAAACATTGCTACAACCGCCTGCCCGTCAAAGGCGATAGGTTGGTACAAAAAAAGCAACGTACCGCCGCTTTGCACCGCGCACAGCGGAGACGCTGCGGCAACGCCGGCAGACGTAAGAAAGGCAGAAGCGGAGGCGGCTTCAAAGGCGGCTGCAAGCTCGTCGGACGCTGCCGCTGCGTCTTCTGCGGCGTCGTCAAACCAATAAATATACGGGGATATTATGCTCAGCTTTAAACCGATAGAGTTATCAGATATAAACACATTTAAGCATTATATAGGCAGCAATGAAGAGTTTTCCTGCGAAAGCGCGTTTATAAATCTGCTTGTATGGCAGGAGGCATACGCCAATATGTGGGCGGAAAGCGACGGTCAGCTTGTAATAAGCTCCGGAACGGAAAAAAATCAGGTTTTCCGCCTGCCGTTCGGCAACGATTTTCATAAGGGAATAAGCCTGATACGCGAGTACAGCAAAGAGGAATACCCGCGCTTTTGGGTGCAGGACGGCAAAAGACTTGACGAGTTAGAGGAATACCTCGGCAGGGATTATATACTGAAGGAAGAGCGCGACGCATTCGATTATATATATTTAAGAGAAAATTTAGCGGAGCTTAAGGGCAAAAAATACCATTCAAAGCGCAACCATATAAGCTCCTTTTCAAAAAAGTACGACTGGCGCTATAAACCGATAACTGAGGAAAATAAGGAAGACATACTTCTTTGCGCGGAACAGTGGTATTTTGAAAATAAGGACCGCGAGGACAGACATTTGCAGTGCGAAAAGCGCGGGCTAGAAACAGTGCTTGAAAATATGGAGCTTTTGGGTGCAAGGGGCGGCGCAATATATGTGCAGGATAAGGCGGTTGCCTTTACGGTAGGCTCGCCCATAAACGAAAAGGTTTACGATATACACTTTGAAAAGGCTCTTGGCGATTACGGCGAGGCTTACACCGTAATAAACCGCGAGTTTGCCGAAAACGAGCTTGCGGATTATATGTATATAAACCGCGAGGACGATATGGGACTTGAAGGGTTAAGAAAGGCAAAGCTTTCCTATAAGCCGGATATACTGTTGAAAAAATATACCTGTTTACCGAGGAATATGATATGAGTGAGCTTGATTGCCGTATGTTATACAGGCAGGCGTTCTGCGATCCCGATACGGAATTTGAGGATAAGCTTTTTAAAAACTGTTTTTCTTACTGTAAAACGCACGAAGAAAACGGGCATACGGTTTCTATGCTTTTTGCGCTGCCGTGCGAAATATGCGGCGAAAACGGTAAAAAAAGCGCCGTATATATATATGCCGCGGCAACACACAGCGATTACCGCGGAAAAGGGATTATGACAGGGCTTATCGAATCGGTTAAAAGCAGTGCGGATACGGTTTTTCTGGTTCCCGAAAAAGCGGAGCTTATACCGTTTTACAAAAAACTCGGCTTTTGCGAATTTGATATTGCAGGTTACAGGAAAAACGATAAATACGTTAATTTAACAGGCGGGTTTATACCTCTTTCCCGCGGCGAGAGGGAAGACGGCGGATATGAACGCCGCGCTATGTATTATTCAAGGGTTAAACAAAACCTTGACGGTATGTATTTTCCTTATTCAATGCTGGTTTAAGAATATGGGGCAGCTGCGCCGAGCGTGTCGAAAAAGTCGACACGCCCCCCTACGGGAATGCCGCTCGCTCGAAAATCAAAGATTTTCGGACTGCACTCTATCCCCGTGGGTACCCACCCCAGTGCCCTTGAAAAACCGCTTGTTTAGCGGTTTTTCGCTTATAAGGTGTTTTTCCGCCGCACATGTCAGCGGAAAAACAGAAATGCGGCTTGAACGCCGCAAAAATAAAATTTGTAGCTTATCGAACAAACTGGGGCAGCTGCCCCATATGAATTTAGGTTTATAATTCCGCAATTATGCCGCAGGCGATTTTTTCACCGGAATTACCTGAGGGCTGCGTCATAAAATCATCGGGATTCTTATGAATTATTACCGCTTTGCCTATTATTTCGGGAATTGTAAATCTATCGGTAATAAAAATCATAAGCGCCCTGCCGTTAACGCCGAACAGCGGCGGCATATCGCCCGCATGGTACGGGTGAGGGCAACTGTTAGGGTTATAATGCGAGCCGGCGCCCGAAAACGTGTCTTCGGCATTTCCTGTGCAGCTGCCGCCCGCGTGTATATGGAACGCAAAAACGGGGCTTTTGCATTTACCACTGCTTTGCGGCAGTCCCATTATCTCGGCGCGCACCAAAACCGCGTTACCGAAAGAATAAAACGCCGCCCTGCCGCAAATATCGGGATAGCTGTCGCTGCCGTGTATTTTTGCAGCCGCTTTCGGGCTGCCGCTTAAAATTTCGCATAATGTATCTTTGTTGTTCATAAAGCACCTCCGCTACGCAATTATATGCGTAAGATTTTAAATATGTTACAGTTTACTTGACAAAATTTGAAAATTTTTGTATACTGAAAAAGGTTTTTAATATTATATAATGTTAAGGGGTTTAAAAATGGAGAGAGAATCATTCAAATCACGGCTTGGCTTTTTGCTTGTCAGCGCCGGCTGCGCCATAGGAATAGGAAACGTTTGGAGATTTCCCTATGTTGTGGGACAAAACGGCGGCGGCATATTCGTACTTATTTATCTTATAATGCTTGTTATAATGGGTTTGCCCGTTTTATCTATGGAGCTGGCAGTGGGCAGAGCAAGCCGAAAAAGCGCGGTTTTAGCCTATAAGGCGCTTGAAAAACCGAAATCGAAATGGCATATTCACGGTTGGTTTGCAATAATCGGCTGTTACATACTTATGATGTATTACACAAACGTTTCCGGTTGGATGTTAAACTATTTCTTTAAGTTTGCAAGCGGTACGTTTAAACCCGGAATGGACGCGGCGGCCGGTGCAAATGTGTTTTCGGATATGCTTGCAAGCCCTGCCGAAATGGGGCTTTGGATGGCAATTACGGTTGTTGCGGGAATACTTATTTGCAGTATAGGCGTGCAAAAGGGTCTTGAAAGGGTAAGCAAGGTTATGATGAGCGCGCTTTTTGTGCTTATACTTATTCTTGCAATACACAGTTTTACGCTATCGGGCGCGGGTGAAGGTCTTAAGTTTTACCTTGTACCGAATATGGAAAATGTAAAAACGGTAGGGTTGGGCAGTGTTGTTGCGGCGGCAATGAACCAATCGTTTTTTACCTTGAGTCTCGGTATAGCGGCAATGGAAATTTTCGGCAGCTATATGGGTAAGGAGCATACTCTCCTCGGCGAGGGCGCGCGTATATGCGCTCTTGATACCTTTGTTGCCGTTTCCGCAGGTTTGATAATTTTCCCCGCCTGCTTCAGCTATAATGTTGAGGTTACGCAGGGCCCCGGTCTTATATTTGTAACGCTGCCAAATGTGTTTGTTAATATGTCGGGCGGCCGTATTTGGGGCAGTCTTTTCTTCCTGTTTATGACCTTTGCCTCATTTTCAACGGTTATAGCGGTATTTGAGAATATAATGTCCTCGTGTATGGATAATTTCGGTTGGAGCAGAAAAAAAGCCGCTCTTATAAACGGCATTATAATTCTTGTTGCAAGTATTCCGTGCGTTTTGGGCTATAATGTCTGGAGCAATATTCACCCGATAGGCGGCAGGGATATTCTCGACAGCGAGGATTTCATAGTAAGTAATATTCTTTTACCGCTCGGCTCGCTTGTGTATTTGCTTTTCTGCGTTACGCGTTACGGCTGGGGCTTTGAAAAATACAGGGAAGAAGCGAATATCGGCAAGGGGCTAAAGGTTGCCGCATGGATGAAGTGGTATTTCCTTTTGGTGCTGCCCGTGCTTATTCTTGCAATATTTATTATAGGTATTATAGGTTAGCCTAATAAAAAAGCGGCAGCCGAACGTTTTTACGATTCGGCTGCCGCTTTTTGTTAATCGCTTACCGTGGCGGTTGCTTTTTCTCTGAACAGCAGGGAAATACACCATATGCCTGCAAGAGCAATAACGGTGTAAATAATTCTGCTGATGATTGCCGTTGCTCCGCCGAAAGCCCAAGCTACAAGGTCAAACTCAAAAAGACCTACAAGGCCCCAGTTAAGAGCGCCGATAATAACAAGTATAAGGCAAATTTTATCAAACATTATTTATCACTCCTTTATAAATATTTTTAACTGAGAAAACGGTTTTATTCAAAAAAAGGGAGCCCGCTGCCGGGCCCCCTTTATCGACACGAAGTCTTATTTCATGCTGTTTTCGTAAGACTCGATCATCTTTTTAAACGTATGTCCCGTACGACCTGCAAGTCGATGTTCCGACTTTTCAAAGACCTTAGCGAACGTATCGCCTGTGAAAAGCTTTACCGAAATATCAATAACGCCGTCGTCAACGGGGGTTACATATATCTTATCTATATACTTGTTTACAAAGGCAGAGTCTATCATTTCCTTTGACGCGTCTTTTTCCGCTTTTTGAAGAACGGTTTTAATTTCTTCAATTTTTTCTTTAAATCCCGCTTGCGAGTTTATTTCGTTTTCCGTTTCTTCAATTGCGGAGTAAACCTCGGAGGACTCTTTGGTAATTTGCCTGTTCATTTCAATAAAATCCCTGTCGCTTATCTGCCCCGCAATATTATATTCAAGCAGCTTTGACTTTTTTCTTGATAACAAATCAAGTCTGTCTTTCAGCCTTTTAAAGTCGGCGGCAGAGGCGTCCTTTTCGGTCATTTCGGCGTATAGGCTTGTATATTCCTCAATTATTCGCTTTGAGTCCTCGGCGGTGTCCTTAAACACCTCGTACAAAACCTCTTTGATCTCTTCCTCGTAAATTGTAAACGAAGGGCAGGAGGCCGCGCCGTTTGCAATCTTTCCCGAACATATCCAGCGTGACAGCATGTTTCCCTTTCTGTCCTTGCTGTCCTTACGGTAATAAAGCCTTCCACAGTGGGTGCAGTACATTTTGCCTGTTAATAAATTTGCGTGGTTGCACTGATTTTGCCTGTTTTTAACATCACGGCTGCGCCTTTTCAAAACGGCGTTTGCCTGCTCCCACAGCTCTTCGCTTACAATTGCCGGAACGATCTCTCCCGTTTCGTCCTTAAACATTACCCATTCCTCCGGCGGCAGGAACTTTTGCTTTTTAGTAAACATATCAACGATTTTTACCTTATTGCCGACATAATAGCCCTTGTATTTAGGGTTTGAAATGGTGTTTGACATTGTGCTGTGACAAATTTTTTTGCCGTTATTGTTGCGGTAGCCCTTGCTCCAAAAAATATCCTCAAGCTGCTTCATACTGTATTTATCGGTAGCGTAAAGGGTAAATAATTCTCTTACCATTTCCGCCTCTTTTTCATCGATAACAAGCCTTTTGTTATCCTTGCGGTAGCCGAATATGCGGCTGTTGCCTAAAACAACGCTTTTCTTTATTGCTTCCTGATGCCCGAATTTAATACGGCTTGAAAGCTTGCGCAGCTCGTCCTGCGCTATGCCCGACATAATGGTTAAGCGCAGCTCGCTGTCCTCATCGAGCGTGTTTATATTATCGTTTTGAAAAAACACGCCCACACCGCAGCTTAAAAGCTCACGGGTGTACTGAATACTGTCAAGCGTGTTACGGGCAAAACGGGTGATCTCCTTTGTGATAACAAGGTCGAAGAGTCCGGCTTTGGCGTCGTTCACCATATTGTGAAAATTCTCGCGCTTTTTGGTGCTCATTCCCGAAAGACCTTCGTCTATATACCCGTCAACAAACTCCCAGTTAGCATTTTTCTTTATGAAATTGCGGTAATAGGATATTTGGTTGTCAAGCGAGTTTAGCTGCTCGTCCTTTTCGGAGGATACGCGTGCGTAAAAAGTGACTCTGAGCGGTATATCGTAAATGCTCTTAGTCCGCATTTGCCGGCGGACGGTATGCACATCCATATTCATTCTCCTTGTTGTTCATTGTCAAATTACAATATAATTTTACCATAAACAAAAAAGAAAATCAATATACAAAATTAACCGCAGACAAGCAAAGAGCCGCCCGCTGTTGATAAACACAAAGCGGACGGCATTTTTTATTGTAATCGGGGGATTTACTGAAACACCTGTTACTTAAAAATCAGAGTCACAAAAGTTAATTCTGTTTTTGCCGCAGTTTTTAGACATATACAGTGCCTTATCGGCATTCTTGAAAAGGCAATCGCTTGTGATATTTTTATTTTCAAATGCAACGCCTGCACTGATTGTAATAGGAGAATGAATAACGGTAGGGGAGGCAAGAGCTGTTTTTAGTTTGTTAAATTTGTTTTCGATAATTTGCTTTGAATTTTCAAAAGCATTATCTATAATTACAGCAAATTCATCGCCGCCTACGCGGAATACAAAACAATTATCGTTGAAAATTTCCTGCAATTTTTTTGCGACATATTTAATTACTTCATCGCCGATATCATGACCGTTCACATCGTTAATAGATTTAAACTCATCAATATCTGCAACCATAAGCGCAAATTCTTTTTTATCCTCAATCTTCTTGTTTAGAATTTTGTTAAATGTGCCTTTATTAAGTAAATCGGTAAGTGAATCGTGCTCTGCCTCATACCTTATGCGTTTTTGCGATTCGTGATTTTCTTTAAGTATCTTATTGTATGTTTTGGCTAACGATTGAAGCTCTGCCGCGCCTGCGATAGGGATTATCTCATCACTTTCGATCTTTTCATTGTAACTGACAATCGGCTCAATTATCATTTTTTGCATAATAATGCTATCTGACGTAATATATATTGCCAATGCAATTATCAGCACCGCCTGAACCGCATATATGCATTTAAGTATTGATAATGCGGCTTGCTGGCGATTTTCGGTCTTTTCAATCAATCCCTTTAAGCAGTCGTCTACATGGCTTGTAATGCTGTTTTTAAATTCCTGATAAATGTCGCTGAAAACCATATTGCATGCTTTTTGTCGCATTTCAAGGGCAGACAAAACCATATCGTCTTCGGAAATCTGTACATTTGCAATTTCATTCGGCAAATCATCTGTATTTGTTCCTAAAGCCTCGGCGGTTAAACGCATGGCGTAATATTCTTTTTGCATTAACTGGCGTGAATAAGCGAGTGCGTCTTCCAAATCGTGATAAATTTCCGTTTCATTAAAATTTTCTTTCAGTTCTTCCACAGCAGATTCGCGGCTTTTGGTTACATTGACTTCTTTAAAATAGTTTTGTAAATATTCCGCATTGCCTGTTACTGTATAAAGCCGAACCTGTTCAGTGAGAATATCAGAACCCCTTTGTAATTTGTGTGCGGCATTTTCGCAAAGTATGTACTGCTTTGAGCTTTTGCGTATAGCATAGAAATCATTTAAACCGTATAATGAACTTGCAATAATAAGGAGCAGCATTATTGAAACAAATATAAAGCTGAATTTGCTGAACTTTCGCATATTTACTTTTTGCATAATTTTGCCTTCCTTCTGAAATCAAACAGGTGCCGTAAAGTGAAAAAACAAAAATAAATATCAAAATCTGTCGGTAAACATACTGTTACGCGACGACTGCTCCATAAAAGCAATAAAGTCGCTTAGCGGCAGGGGCTTTGAATAGTAATATCCCTGAACAACATCGCAGCCGAAGCTTTTAATTCTTTCAAGTTGTTCGGGGGTCTGCACACCCTCTTGAGTCACCTTCATATTAAGCGATTTGCCAAGCTTGATAACGTTTTCAAGAATAATATCGTCGCGCTTTTCGGAAATGCCGCGATGAATAAAAAACTGATCAAGCTTTATTTCGTCCATAGGAATTTCTTTAATAAGATTATAAGAGGAGTATCCTGTTCCGAAATCGTCTATTGAGCATTTAAAACCGTTTTCGTGAAGCACCGCAACTGTTTCGCGCAGCAATTCGTAGTTTTCAAATGCAAAGCTTTCGGTAAATTCCAGAGTTAAAAAACCGTCTGCAATGTTATACTTGTTTTTAATTTCAACATAATCCCTTACAAAGTTTTTTTGGGTTGCGGTAATTCGCGAAACGTTTACCGAAACGGGATAAACCGTGTTTCCCCTTGCAACGGATTCACTTATATACATACAAACGTTTTCATAAACGTATTTATCAAGCTTTATAACAAAGCGGTTTGCCTCAAATAAGGGCATAAATATTCCGGGCTTCATATATTCGTCCGTATTCGGATTATACCAGCGCACAAGCGCCTCTGACCCGTCGGGTCGGTCGTTTGATATGTTATATTTCGGCTGATAAAATACCATAAAATGCTTTTGCTCAAGGGCGCTGTTCATATGAACCTCTATATACTCCCGCTGCTCGTGGAGCTTATCCATATTTTTATCGTATACCCTGAATGAAGCAAAATTATACGGAAGGGTAGAAGCGTCCTTTGCTTCGTTGGCACGGTCTATCATTTTGCGGACTTCCATTGCTTTATCCTTGGGAACCTCGAATATACCGCCGAAAAATTCAATGTGATAGCCGCCCGGCAAACGGTCCTTATAGGTGCCGGCAACGCTTGAAAGCATCTGTACCCGCGCGGACAGACTTTCCATATTTTTATAATGGTACAAAAGAACGAATTTACCGTCGTCAAGATACGCATAGGTCTCATCAATACGCAGAGACTTGCTGAAAAGCATTTTTAAATACAGTAAGATCTGTGTTACCGAATCGCGGTCAAGCTGCTCGGAAAGATAGCGGTAATGCTTAAGATCGATAGTAACAACGGCAAAATTAGAACCCCTGTTTCGTGTGATGATCTCCTGCGCCACACGCTGAAATTTAACCTTCGAGGGGCAATTAAGCCTTGTGTTTTTATCGTTGATTGTTAAAATGCGGTTGTTGGTGGAGCGGCGGCTTATAATAAAGTAAAGCGCCAAGAAAACAAGGATTATAAAAAAGATGATTAAAGCGCCTAATATGGTGTTTATGGTTGTATATCCCGTGCTGTAAATTGCCGCAGAGCGGTAAAGACCTATAATTGAAAAGCTTGTGCCGCTTTTGCCCACACTTCCGATAGATATTATATGGCTTGCGCCGTCTACGGTTACCGAAAACGAACCGGTTGAGCCTGCGTTTACAAGCTCTCTTATTTTATCGATAACCTCTTTGCTGTTGGTTTTCGATTCAAGCGCTTCGTAAATGTTGTTATGAACCGTAAGCCCGTAATTGTTATTTGATAATATTTCAAGTATTTCACCCTCGTTAGAGCAAACGGCGGTTATCTCCGAAACACCTACATATTCTTCCTTTACCTCGTTTTTATAGCCTGTAACGATTGAAGGCGGGTAAAATGCTACTATTGAATCCGCAAACGCGCAGTTATATATAGGCGCGCAAAAGGCAACGGCGGAAATATTTTTGTATTTATCGTTTACAAGACCTGCGCACACCGCTTCTGCCGAGCTTGAATACCGCACAACGGTTTCGGCTTCAAGCGTTTTATTATAAACGTCGCCGACAATGCTGTATTCTACGCCGTTTTTAAAATAACGGATATCCATAACGTCGCTGAATTGCTTATCCTCGCCGCTTGCTTCCATACGGTTGAGCACGTTTGAAAAATCGGCGCTGTCGCTTGCGTTCGCGGCAATTTTTTCAGCCAGCAATTCTGTTTTGTTATTGTAGCTTTGCACGGTCTTGGAAAGCAGCGAGGAAATATCCGTAGCATACAAAAGGCCCTTTAAGGCCGCCTGATCTTCAAGCTCCTTTGTGTACTCTTTAAGCATTACAATGCTGCAGCCCATAAGTACAAACGACAAAACGGTTGCAAACACCAAAGCTATTTCGGGAGCATGTTTTCTGAAAATTTTTCTCATAACCCTCACCTTAGGCCGACTCCCGTAAGCCTATGAAATCAGCCTGAATCTGTCTGCGGTTTATTTTTTCTCAAGCTCTTCCAATTCCTTCATAGCAACGTGCATTTTGTCGCGCTCGGCATTTATAAGACCTGTAAAGTGATTGAAATAGTCAACGTCGTCGTCATTCGGTGTGGTGTGCGTAAGGATAGCCTCAACCAAAGCCGCCTGCGAACGCGAGCGCTTTTGCTCAAGCTCTGCAATATTCTTTTTATATTTGGCAATTTTTCTTTTAAGCCCCAGTTTTTCAAACATATTCGGCACGTTTCCTTTCATATTTGCATAGGCGGGTAGGTTTACGAGAGTCAAACCCTATCGTCCTTTTCGGCATTTTCCGCCTTAAGCTTTTCAATTTCTTCTTTAAAAATACGGTCCATTTCCTTTTTCCGTTCTTCCTCTTGAACGGTCTGTTTAAGCCTTAACCCTTTATACATATCGGGAAGATACAAAAGAACCATAAGTCCGAGCATAAGCATTGTTACAGACATAATGCCAATTTCGGAGGATAAAAACTTACCTGTTCCCGATAAAAACGGCAAAACCCTTATATACCTTGCAACAATATTATCAGCCTTTGCGGTATATTTATCCTCGCCGAAGTTATTATCGCCTTTAGTGACAAATTCTTCGTTGTTTCCCTTTATTTCAATAACCCTGTGGGTGTTATAATAACCTTTTATCAAAGGGTCGTCGGAAATAAAGGTTATAATATCGTTTTCTTTTATTTCCTGCGCCTTGGCTCTTTTTATCAAAATATAGCTTTGCCGCGGTATTTCCGGCTCCATACTTTCGGTTTTTACCCACATAACGCTGTAGCCGAAAAAAAACGGCGGATTCCCGTTCTTTTTTGATATGATTATAAACAGGCAAAGGGCGGCAAGCACTATTATAACAATGTAAAAAACCGCGTTTTTTAAGGCTTTAAGTAATTTACATTTTACCATTTTTTGTACCCTTGACCTTCACTTTGTATATGCCGTACTGCCTTTTTGCGCGCCTTACGCGGTTTGCCTTGCTTATTTTAACAACTGTGCTTACAGTCTTATCGGCGCCGTTCGTTTCTATCGGCGTATTCGGGGCTTCGCCGGTTATACCGTCCGGTTCCGGTATAACGGCATTGGGTTCTGGCTCAGGAATGTCCGCCGGATGCAGTTCGGGGTGATACTCGTCCGCTTTTAACAGTTCATCGGCTTTAAGGGCTATTTCAATTGATTGCAACATCAGGCGGTCCTCCGGCGTAAGCGTGCCGTACCTGCCCTTAGAGGGTATGGGTATACGCTTTTCATCAAGAATAATATCGTATTCGCCTTTATCCGTCTTGCCGAGCTCGTTTATTATCTTAGGATTAATAACATCGTCTGTTATTTTGGAATCAAGCGTGCTGTCGGCTTCAAATTCGTTGTTTATATTGTACCTGAAAATAAGGTACTGCAGGGCTAAGGTTGAATAAAGCTCCTTAACATAGGTTTCGTCCACCTTTTCAAGATCCTCCTGCACAAGCATACTGTAACCGGCATTATCATAGCTTTCAATAAACTGCCAAAGCGCTAAGCACTTACGCAGATTTTTGTTTTTAAGTATTGCGTTTGTGCGCATAACAGGGGGGCGGATATAGCTTTTTCCCATAGCCGCGGCAAATTCCGAGGTTATATAATCCGAGCAAATGCTGTTAAGCCGTTTAACTCTGCGCCAAATATCGGTAGTGTATGTGTAATTTCGGTCGGCTTTATCCTCATCATCTGCTCCCGACGGCTCTGATATTTCAATTTTAAACTGCATTTTGCCCTTTATTTTTCCGTGCTCAAAATCTTCGTTAAAATTTATGCTTGTGGTTTTTTCGTCCTGACCTTGTGCCAGCGCGATTTCATAACGGCGGTTTACAAAGGCAAAAAGCCTGTTTATAAGCGTGTTAACAAACTTATTTTCATAGGTTTTAATGGTTTCGTCTTTAAAAACATTAAGAATTTTCGAGGGGATTATCGTATCTCCCTCTATTCTTGAAATAAGGTTGGTATGCTGGGAAAGATGCTGAAGCGAGCGGCTTGTAATATTGTGCGATAATTCTATGGGCAATATTTCCTCCCGTTCCTCAATGTGCTTTGCGGGGTTTCTTATAACCGCGTCTATTGAGGGCAGGGTGTCTTCAATAATATTTACCCACGTTTCGTCTATTGCGCGCAAAAGATATTTCTTTTTAAGCTCAATAGAGGCTTTGCCGTCCTTCATCATTTTTAAAATAGAAGGGAAAACATCATAGCTGTTTACAATGCTGTCTACAAAATAAACGGTATCGTCATAAACCTGCTTAAACGCTGTGCTTTTGTCATTTTCGATCGCCGTAATAATCCCTCCTTATTATAAATCAGTACATACTCTTCTGCAATCTTTCAAGGAAGGCGATACATTCTTTCATAGTGCCTTTTCCGAAAAGGGTGTCCATATAAAGTATCAGCCCTCTTATTTCGTCACGGATAAGCGACATATTAAGTCCCTCAAACTTGCGGAACACCTTGGTGGCAAGAATATAGTCTATGCCGTCAAGCTCGCTGCCGCCGCAGGCAACGTAAACCGGAACGAATATTTTAAGCTGCTTCATAATACGGTTACCGAACGCAATACGGAACCTTTCGATAACATAAAGATCAAGGTTTGCAATCTTTTCGATAAGCTCGTCGCTTACGGGATTTTCGCTTATAGCCTTACTGTAAAGCGATTCAACGTAAGAGTAGCAAATGTGCTTTGGCTCTGTATCGGGCGCCTCAAACGGAACGCCCTTGCTGTCAAGGTTTATTACAAGCGCACGGTCGTAAACCTTGTCTGAAACCGCAAAGGTGGAATCGTCGTTATTTGCAGTGCCTATATACCATACGTTTTGCGGGATCTGAAGCTTTCCGTCAACCAAATGCTTAGGGTCGCTCGATAGGGTAGAGGGCACAAGCTCTATTTTCCATTCGTCGGAATTGGGCATTTCAAGAATTGAAAGCATTTCCGCAAAATAGTACTCAACGCGCGCAATATTCATTTCGTCGAGTATTATAACGTTTATATCGTCGTTATAAGAGGATTCGTAAATTCTTTTAAGAACCTCGGTTTCGTTGAATTTTTTGGTAAACTCGTTAAAATAACCGAAAAGCTCGGTGCGGTCGCGCCATGAGGGCTGAACCGAAGCTATTGTGGCGTCGTTCATAAAGTATTTGCCCATCATATACGGCAGGGAGGTTTTACCCGTACCCGAAATACCCTGTAGTAAAATAAGCTTTGTAGAGGCAAGACCTGCTATCATAAGGCGGATAGTGCGTATTTCATAGTAAAGCTTTGAACGTGTGCAGGCAAAATTGCGTATATCGTCGCACAGCTCGGAAAGCGACATACTGCGGTCGTATTCGGGCGGTAAATAATATTTGTATTTGTCGTCCACCGCGGAAAGCCTGAAAAAGCGCTTGCTTTCGTTTTCGGCAAAAGCGCCGCTTGTATCGCCGCTTTCGGGGGCTATTTCCTTTGCCTGCGGCAAAACGGCGGCGTTCTTTTCCTTTTCGTCTTCAAATATAGTTTTTAAATCCTCATAGGATAAGCCCGAAGGCTCAAACTTCATAGCAAGGATTTTTTCCTTTTCGTTTGTAAGGCGCAAAACGTCGCGGTGCAGATCCGCGATTTCTTCAAGCAGATCCTCGTTGCCTACAATGCTTTTGCGGAAACGAAGGTACTTTCTTATGAATATGATTATAATAAATATAATTGCAAACCAAATCGCATATGCAATAATAAAGGTGAGAATGGCAAGAACCCACCCCATAAAATTAAAATCGCCCTTGAAACGGTTTATCTGCTCAAAATAAAGCGGAAAGTTGAATATTTGAATTATTCCGCCGAAAAAGCCGGAAATACTGCCCCAAACAGCCCTTAGCATTGTTGTCATAAAGGCAAAAAACCAATTCATAAAACCGTCCATAACGATTTCTCCCTATGCAATAAAAATAATCATATAAAAACCGCTCTGCCGCCTTAGCAGGCGCAGAGCGACAGCCAATAAAACTATTTATCAATGTCGGTAGCGTCAGAGGAATTTTCCCCGTTACTGTCTGCCGCCGCCTTTTGCTGGCGCAGATATTCTTCAACAGCCTGTTTGCGAATGAGCGCCTCGTCCTCGGCGGTAATCTGCTTTTTATCGCCGTTTTTAACCTGAATAAACGTTTTAATAAAGTTTGCAAGCTCAAACACAAAGAAAAGAATTAACGGAATAACAACAACTACCAAAAAGCCCTTAGGCTTCTGAAGAAAATCAAGAAAGCCGCCGAGTCCCTTAATGCGCGTGCCGTTGTATTTGCCTATAACATCGGCGGCGGCAACCTCTCCGGTATCCTCGCCGAGTGTGTTATCACCCATTGTTTTATAAGAAATTTCGCCGTTTTCGCCTTTTATAACCTCGGTAATGCGGTGGGAGTTTATTTCCTTTACGCCGTCGCCGTTAAGGTCGGTTTTAAAGCTGATAATATCCTTTACCGCAAGCTCGCTTTTTTCTTTATCGCTAAGCTTTTCTGCAATGATAATATCGCCCTTGTTAAAAACGCCCTTCATTGAATCGGACTGAACGGTTAAAATGCACTTGCCACCGATAGCCGGAACCCCGTCCGGATCGGACTGGGCGGCGAAAGCCAAAACCGTTATAACGATTGCAAAAACAACGAAAAGCCAAACCAAAGTATTTACAACAATTTTAATTGCCTTTTCAGCACTTTTTTTTCCTGCCATTTATTTACTTCCTTTCAAATTGATAATATCCAAAAAAATTATAAAATGCCAGATTAAATTATAGCAGTTTAAGCGAAAGCTGTCAATAATTTGTTAAAAAATGCCGAAAAGAAAATTAACAAGGCTCTGTGCGGTCCGCGTCCTACCGCTTAATAACCTAATTTTAATTTAAAGTGAAAATAACCGTGACCACGCACGGGAAAGAAATCCCCGTGCGTGCATTTCCGGCAATTGTTGCGGTTGCAGCAATTTTATCGGCCGGTTATTCCAAAAAAATCAGTCTGCAATTGCAAAGTGAATGTTTGCTGATGCACTAGTGAGTGCTGTGATGTTATCGGTGTAAACATCAGCGTTTTCACCGTCGAAATACATATATATATTAACAGTGATAACTTCACTATCGCTCATTCCGCCGTCGGCTACGAGTTCCTGTGCAGTTGCGGCATTATTTCCGTCAAAGTAGAGAGCCTTAGTCGCAGTTGCAACCACAAGCTTTGTAGCATTGGCGGAACCAATACTGTCTGTAAAATCAGTAGCCTTAACCGTTAACTTGCCTTTATTTACAGAGCCTTTTGCAAGAGTTAGATAAACGGTCTTTTTAAGTACGCGCTCAGTGAATGTTGTGGCGTCTTCTTTAGCTTCTGCATCGGTAGGCTTTTTAGATTTTGCCTCGCCAAAGGTTACTACTGTTTCATCGTCCTTTGTAGATTTGTCGCTTGTGCTTGCCGAAGCATACCACCAGTTGTCGTCTGCGTCCGTGAACGGATTGGTGTTGGTTTTAAGTGCAGCAGGGTAAAGATTTTTATTTTCACCTAAACTTACTTCAATCTTTTTATCTTCTTGAATTCCTGCGGCAGTGTTTTTATCGGCACTAATCAACAGATAAGTTGTGTCTGCTTTTGCGGTGATTTGCATATTGTTTGCATGCACGTTCTTGTTCATCGAGAACCAAGCGTAGGTGGAGGTGCCCAGAAGTGTTGCCGAAACCAGCAGCAGGCAAAGGGCAGGAAAGAGTTTTTTCATTTTTTTCATTATGGTTTTCCCCTTTATAAAATTTTTATTTCATTGCCGCCGGAAGTCGCCACAACCGACGGCAATTAAAGACAAACAAAAAAGCTGCAACAAATAACAGAAGAACTGTTATCGGTTGCAGCTGGCAATCCATTTTATGGACCCTATAGCTTTGTGTCGCCGCTTTACAACGGTTTTACCAAACTTATTTTGCTAATTTATTATACAAATTGCTTTTTCACTTGTCAAGTATTTTTTGAATTTTTCGGCTGATTTTTTTAAATAAGCTCTTTTGCCTTGGCCTGTTCCTTTTCTTCCTCGTCCTTTATAACGGTAAGCGCCATATCAACCTTGAATTTTCCGCCTATAATTTTATCCACGCAGTCGGGGTCGTTGCCCTCAAGCCAAATTACAACCGTATATTTGGTAACGTCGCCGGGCTTGAAATGAGCTATTTCCTTTTTTACTATCGTATTGCCGGTTTGAAACTGCGTTGTTCCGGGTTCGGGCCCCTTAACGCCGTCTGTTCTGGCATAGGCGTAGTCGGTAGCCTCGCCGTCTACATAAAGCCTTACCCTGACCGCCTTTTCAATTTCATAGGTCATATTGGCGATGTACAGATCGTAGGTATAAGTTATTCTGTGCTTGCCCTCGTTACGGCAGTAAAAGGTATATGCAACATAATTTTCGCCGTTGTGCTCGCCGTCTACGTTATCAAGATAGTTGGGCAGGGTTTTTCCGTCTATATTGGTTATTTCCTTATCGATCTCTGCATTAAGGCGCGAGGTTTTGGTGTTGAAATCCGAGCTTGGGGAGAGGGTAAGCGCGTAATCAAGGTTATCGAACTTGTTTACCATTACGGTAAATGCGCCGAACTTCATATAAAGCACGGAAATAACGTAGCCTATTATCAGTATGAGCGAAAGAACGGCGGCGCCTATCGGAATTATCCGCATATAAAGGCGGTAACGCTTTACCTCGTTTGCGGTTCTTTCCACAACCGATTCAACTATATGTTGCCTTGCCATCAGTCGGTTTCCTCCTTTTGGGAAATTGCTTCTTCGCCGGTCATACGCAGTCTGCCGTGAACGGCTGCTCCCGTATACCCTGAGGAGGGCGCATATCCCGAACAGTCAAGCCGTAAAAGCGAGGTTATCTGGTCGTCGTTATTAACTCCGTCGGCGTAGACCTTAATATCCATATCCTTTATAAATGAGATAAAAGAGGATATATGCGACGATCTGCCGCGCGAATCGGTAAGCGCCGTAATTTCGGGCGATAAAAGCACGCTGTCTACGGGAATATCCATTAAGGGGGTTATCGGGCAGTCGTCCGCACCGCAGCCGGACATCATAGTCATAACCTTAAGCAGCTTCATATTAAGAATACCTATACGCACCTTTTCTTTTTCCCCGTAAAGCAAGGATTGCGGAAATTCAAGACAAAGCTTTTCGGGCTCGTGAAAATCGCACTGCTTCATAAGCGACTGCACAAATTCATATAAACCGTCCCTTTCGGCTAGCAGGGCAGGGCAGCGCGCCGTTACAAATCTGATATGCCTGCCGGCGTCTTCAAGACGCTTTATCATATTTATTGCATTTATAATATTATATTTTGCAAGCCTTATGCCGGTATCTGTGCTGTCTGCGGCGAAGCAATATTTTTCTGGCGGTATAACCCCTTCAAGCACGCTGTTTATATAGGTAAAGCTTCTGTAAGCAACGGGGGATTTTGAATAGCAGTCGTATATTCCGCAATAACGCGTCTCAAGCGGCGCCACGCCCGAATGAACCGCCATATCAACATAGTCGACAGGGGATTTGTTTTCCGCCGCCTCTTCATTTACCGTATTTTTTTCATCAGTCATATTATCACCCCAAAACCCGAATATAAAAAAACTGCAATAAACAACGTTAGACCCGTTGAAAATTGCAGCTGGCAATCCACTTGATGGACCCTATAGCTTTGTGTCATCGGATTGCTCCGATTTTACCCAAAATAATCATCTTTTACATTATATACACTGTTTTTTTTCGTGTCAAGTTATTTTTAAGTTTTTTGAAAATCTGGGCGGTTTTTTTTCGTAAAAAAAAGTTGACTTTTACAATATAGGGCTATATAATATATAAGAAAAAAAGAAAAAGCAAAGCCGGAGCAATCCGGTGACGCAAAGCTATAGGGACTTTAGTTTAAGTCAGCCAGTTGCCGTGCCGCATTCGTTATGCGGCACGGCTTTTATATTACGGAAAGGAGCGGGGCGCCGTGGCACAGAGGATAATGGGCTTTCTGCAAACCAGAAAACAGTATATGCAGTTTGCTTCTCTTATTGCAATTTCGGTGATTCTGCTCCTTGCGATTATTGTTTTTTTAAACAATTCTCTCGGTTGGTTTGCAAACGGTAATGCCGTAACCGCAAGCAATATGACGATCACCGCGGCTGACGATTCGGATTTTTCCGTTTTAGGCTTTACCGTTTATAAAAATGAATATGACCGCGATAAGTTTAAATATAGCTTTTATACCGGTACCGACGCAACGCTTAATGAATACGATACCGTGTTTACAAGCCGAAATGAAGAAAATGCGGTTATAATAAAAATAGAGGTAAAGGGGCTTAGCGGCGGCGATAAATTCCGTCTTAAATTCAATTGCACCGACGCTGATGCCAAGCTTAACTATATTTCGGATATGGTAAAATTCCGCGCCGCTTCGCTTAATTTAACGGGAACAGAAGAGGAAATTTATAAAAGCGCCGTAACAGAGCTTGAAAACGATGATAAATATACGGATTACTTATTTATCACCGAACAAGACGGAAGCATTACCGAAAAGCGGACCGCTTTTGAAACAGACAGTCTTACTATGGACGAGGGCGGGGCAATATATATTTTGGTTGATTATTACTCGAATGTAATTCAAAGTAAGGATATAGCGTTTGACGGTGAAAACGAAACCACGCAGTACAAAGGCGACATTTCTTCGATTGAAGTAATTAAGGAGTGAGGGCTATGAGCAAAAGAAACAGAATTATCGCTTTATTTACGGCGGCGGTTATGCTTTTAACAAGCGTTTCGGTGTCCTTTGCGTGGTTTGCCAAGCTTAATTCCGCCGATTTAGATGAAAACGGCGGCTCGGTGGTGACGCGTTATTTTCATAAAGGCGACGGCACGGCGGAAAATCCTTACGAAATTACAAGACCTGTTCATTTTTATAATTTGGTAATGCTTTATCAGGCGAATCCGGCTGTTAAGGGATCGGATTTTATTACGGCGTCTACCCATTTCCGCATAGGTACTAAGGATTTGGACCTTGACGGAATAGATGAATTGAAGGAATTTTCGGTTTTTGAATATGACGACAGCGGCGTAACAAACAATAATACTTCACAAACCCTTAACCTTGCAAGCTACACGGACGGACTGTTTCCGATAGGCTCTGCCGAAAAGCCATTTCAGGCAACGCTTGACGGCGAAAACATTACCCTTAAAAACTTAAAAATTGTAGGCAGCACAAGCCTTAACGGAACAACCTATACAACGCCGGATATAGGCTTATTCGGTTATGTAAGCAATAAAGGCGGCAACACCGAGCAAACGCCCACAATTAAAAACCTGTATATCGACAGTATGACGATTGATCTTACAAATGTTGATATATCTGGCGAGCATTTAAACACTTCAACCACAGTAACGCACGACCCGACCAAGCACACCGACCACGCCGCATACGTAGGCTATATTGCCGGACATATAATAACCGGCGCGCAGGTGAACGACGTATATGTTAATAACTGCACCGTTACCGGAGGAAACGAAGCGTATTCCGGTTTCGGCTTTTTCGGCTGCGTGGAGGATAAGGACGGAAACATTGTTACAACCTTGGGTCAGGAAATTATAACCCAACGCACAAAGGGCGATAACGCAGGCTTCGGCGGCAGTGTGGATATGAAGCAAATGCATGACAGGTTAACAAGCATAGCTGCTTTGTATGATTCGTACAACCCGACTAATTCTCCGACAATTAAGCCTACGCAGTATTATTCCATTGAAAATATAGTGATTGATGAAAATAACAACACCCGTGTTGTAAGCCGCGACGGACTTACAAATGTTAATCCGCGCGATAACGTTCAATACCTATATTATACAACCGCAAATAAGTATGCAGGTGAGTATTATTATATAAATGATTCGAACGGTCAGTATATGTGTATGTACGGCGACAGCTCAAGAATGCCGAAAACCGTAAACACTTACACAATATCCACCGAGGATCTCAACGCTTTTTATATAAGCGACGGCGGCGTATATCTGAAAGCGGTTAAGGGCGGTATTACAAGCTCCGATAAAAGCGGCGCTTCAAAATGGAGCTTTGACGAAAGCGGTTATCTTTTCACTTATATAAATAATGAAACCTATTATTTAAACCGTAACGGTCTGTCCGGCGTTACGGTATCGCAGTCTGCAAGCACGGTTTGGATTCGCAATGAACAAGACGCGCTTTATACAACCGTGAACGGAATCGACTATTATCTTAACTGCTCCGCCGAATGGGGAATATCGTCCTTTACGCAATACTGCTATATTTCAGACGGCAACGGTAATTTCCTTTCGGCAACAAACGGTACGGGCGGTGCCGAGATTGCAAACGCGCGCTCCGAAAGCAGTTCGGTTAAATGGCAGGTGACCGTTTCGGGTGATAAGTATAAATTTCGCACCGAAATCGGTGATAAGAGCTGTTATCTTACCGTAAACGGCAGTCTTGCGCTGACCGAGTCGACAAAAGACGAAGATATTTTATGGACGCTTGAAAGCGACGGATATTTTACAAGAACCCTCACATTCGGCAATGTGAGCGTTAAATACAGGCTGGTTTACGATAACGGCTGGAAAGCCGCCTGTATCGGTAAGCTGATTACCGACGGCAATAACAATTACCTTTCTGCCGATACAAAAAGCATTAAAAATGCCGCAGAGAACACCGCTCTTGTTTGGCAGACCGAAGAGGACGCAAACGGCATAAGGTTTTATACATTTATAAATTCCGTACCGTATTATATAAGCTTTAACTCCGGACTTACCGTAAGCGAAACCCCGTTTAACTGGAAAAAAGACGGCAATTCATACTATTATACCAATAACGGCAGGGATTATTATATCCGTTATAATAACGGTTGGGAAGCGGTTACACTTGAATATAAGCTTATAACCGACGGCAACGGAAATTACCTTAAGGCCGACGGCAACAACAGCTTTTCAAATGCCACGGCAGATAATGCAACCCGTTTTTATTTTTCAAACTCCGATTCCGGTAACATCACTTATAATTTTAACAATTCTCAGTATTATTTAGGGGTGAGCAACGGCTCTTTTGCTGACACCGCAACAAATTGGTCCTTTACCGCCGACGGATGTTTAAGAGCGGACAATACCGATTATTATCTTGTTTATGACGGCGGTTGGAAGATTTCACTCCCCAAGTATACAATTTCTTCCGGTAACAATTATTTGAGTATCGATTCGAGCGGCAACATAATAAATGAAACAAATCAAGCAAATGCCGCAAAATGGACGTTTTCAAATCCAAGCACCTATTCCGGGACTATCTCAACCGTAATAAACGGAACCACAAAATACCTTAGCGTCAGCCGAAGCAGGAATTGGTATGGCAGCTATTCTTATACATTAAATACCAGTAATAATTCAGGTGAAAACTGGTTAAATAACGGCAATAAACTTTACGTTAATAAAAATAGTGGCTGGGGTCAGAACGCTAATTTTTATATCACAACAAACAATTCGTGGAAGGATTTAAACACAACGGGGACTACGCTTACTTTTACACCGATTTTTGAACACGTTGCGGCAGAAGCCCGTTCGGATAATCTTCCGGAAATTGCAGTGCAGGAAAAGGTCGTTCCTTCACCGAATGTTAATATTTCAAATCCCATTACGGTTGATTACAGCCTTGATTTTGAAAAGACCACTCAAAAAAGAATTACAAAAGAAACAAAGACAAATGTTATCGGCGGATATCAGTCTTACTTCCCGCTTAGAATTGCAGACGAAAATGAAAACGGTTGGTACGACGCTGCGGATCCTTTTAAGGTTTCGCAAAAAAACACGGGATATATTATAAGCGGCGCACGCTTGGAGGATTCAACAGCCACAGATGATGGTCAGAAAGCATACGGAGATATACGTATTTCATACTTCTCGATAAGCTCTGTAAGCGGTTCTTATGATACTGAAGATCCCGAAGCTTTCAAAACTATTTATACGGTTGACGGAAACGGAAAACATTCATACACCGCAAATTCTCCGGCTTACCAAACGGCGTCAAAACAGCTGCTTGATACGCTTGATGGTTCCACTTCTGTTTACGGGCTGCACTTTATGGACGCTAAAATTTCCAAGGATTATCTTGTAACTGCCGAAAAAGCGGTTGTTTTAGGCAAGGAATACGATAATTACGAAATGCCGATGGACAGCATTGACTTTAATGTTATTGAAAGAGGCTCAATTAACTTTTTTGCGGGCGATTATTTTACAGGCAACAACTCATTCTTCTCACTTCATCAGGTTTTCAGAGATGAAAACAATAAAATAACCGACATTAAGGAAATTGAAGAAATATATGAGCATAAGGAAAAGGGCTCAGCAGTCTCTTATGTATACAAGTTTAAAGACAACACATATTCTGCCGATGTCGATATTTCGGATTATAAATCTGTCTTTAAAACCGAATGGATAAAAAATCCCGGATTCAACCGCAAAGGTAATAACATATATTATTTTGAAATACCCTGCAACAAGGGCGAATACTGCCTCGGCTCGGTAAGCGGTAAAACCGGCGCATACCTTATTTATCTTGACATTGCCGCAAACGGCGGTGAAGCGATAAAAAAGGTTATCAGCTCTGAGGGCAATGCCGTAACCAACGCCTTTAAAACCGAGTACCGCACCGCTCCGGCAAGGCTTGGGGAAAACAATTATTCGGTTTTGCTTTTCTCAACAACGGCGCCGCAGGGAACAAATCAGAACAATTTTTCGGTCAATCTGTCCTTTAAGAAAATGGATTCGAATGACCCCGATTACAGCTCCGATTATGCAAACGGCGTGTATATTATTACCGTCACGAATAAATCAAACTCTGATATTCAGCTCGATGTTTTTTTGTGCGACGACGACAGGGATATAACCAATGATTTCCTTTACGCCTACAAGGTGGTGTATAATAACTCCGACCATACCGGCACCGCTGTTCCTACCGTATTAAACAGCAATTATTGGCAGGCTATGGCAAGCTTTAAAATACCTCCGACCGGCGAAGCAGGCGAAATATCCTACAAAAGCTGACAGTAATTAAAAATCCGAATCAGGTAAGGCTTAAATGTACTTAAAATCAGCCTTAACCCGATTCGGATTTTTTAGTTATGTATACGCAGTAAATTATTTCTTGTTTTTCGCTGCCAAGGTCGGAATATCGCCGACGCCGTTCAGGACAATGCTCGGACGGAAGGCATAGGTTTTAAGCGTTTCGCGGGTAGATACTCCGGAGAGTACCAAAACCGTAGACATACCGCTTTCCATACCTGAAATAACATCGGTATCCATACGGTCGCCTACCATCACAGCCTCAGCCGAGTGGCAGTTGAGCATTCGCAGACCGGTGCGCATCATCAGCGGATTAGGCTTTCCGCAAAAATACGCCTGCTTTCCGGTTGCCATTTCTATCGGGGCAATCAGCGCGCGGCAGGCAGGGGCAATACCGTTTTCAATAGGTCCCGAAACATCGGAGTTGGCTCCTATAAGCTTTGCTCCCGCCATAACCAGATTGGTTGCCTTTGTAAGCGTATCAAGGGAATAGGACCGACCTTCGCCCACAACGACGTAATCCGGATTTACGTCGTTCATCGTGATACCTGCGTCGTAAAGTGCATTTAAAAGTCCGGCTTCGCCGATTGCGAAAACAGAGCAGCCGGGCGCCTGCTCCTTTAAAAACGCCGCCGTTGCCAAAGCGCTTGTGTAAAAATGCTCTTCGGGTACGTCCAGTCCCATTCGGGCAAGCTTTTGATTCAGTTCTCTCGGAGTATATCCGCTGTTATTTGTTAAAAACAGGTATTCCTTATTTTCATCGTGCAGCCACTGAATAAACTCCGCCACGCCCGGCAGGATCTTATTTCCGTGGTATATCACGCCGTCCATATCGCAAATAAAGCCCTTTTTTGTGTTGAAATCAATTTTATTGGATGTAATATTCATATGCAGTCATCCTTTTTTGAAAATTTGTAATTTAATTATATCATTGTTCGGCGTAAATTTCCACCGGTAATTTACAAATTCTGCATAAAAAGCCTTTATAAGCTTTAGGTGCTTAAAAGCCGGTAAGGAAAATTTTAACGGAAATGTTATAGTATTGTCCATAATATGCGATTATTTCATATTTACAATAAAAATCGAATGTTATAATATTAGTAATGTGATATTTCCCGTTTTGCGCTGCTTTAATTTGATATTACGGATAAGAAAATCGGTTTTTATGTAAAATGGGTAATAACATAATTTACAAGGTCGGCGTCCGGCAGTTTTGTAAGTAAATACGGAGGGGAAAATGAAGGCTACCGAATTACATATTATTGCACATACCCATTGGGACAGAGAATGGTATATGAGCTTTGAGGAGCATCGCTTTTATTTGGTGCGTTTTATGGATCAGCTTATTGAAACGCTTGAAAACAAGCCGGATTTTCTGCACTTTCATTTAGACGGTCAATATATAATAATTGACGACTATCTTGAAATAAGACCGCAAATGAGGGAGCGGCTTTTAAGGCTGATAAAATCAGACCGAATACAAATAGGTCCGTTTTACGTTTTGCAGGACGAATTTTTAACAAGCGGCGAAGCCAATGTCAGAAATTTGCTTTACGGGCTGAAAATGTGCTGCGGCATAGGGGCGGAGCCATTATTGCTCGGCTACTTTCCGGACGCGTTCGGAAATATAGGTCAGATGCCGCAAATTCTTTCGGGCTTCGGAATAAGATATGCCGCATTCGGGCGCGGAATAAATGAAGTTCAGTACAATAACACCGTAAATCCGGAGCGAATCAACCCGTCTGAGATTATATGGAGCTCTCCGGACGGCAGCAGCGTTATAGGAGTTATGTTTTCTCATTGGTACAACAATGCAATGCAGCTTCCCGAAAATACGGAATTGCTTTCAAAAAAAATCGATGATTTAATAGCGGCTGCGGAAAGCTCTTCGTCTACGCCGTTTATTCTCGGTATGAACGGCTGCGATCATCAGCCCGTACAGACCGATCTGCCGGAAATCCTTAAAAAGGCGCAGGCTATGAGGTCTGATATCAGATTCATAATAAGTGATTTTAAGGATTACCTGCCTAAGCTTGACGATTATAAAAATAATTTTCAAACCGTGATAGGAGAGCTATGCTCGCAAAATACCAAAGGGAATTGTCGGCTGGTGGGCACTGCGTCTTCACATATTCCTCTAAAGCAGCTGAACCATAAGGCGCAGTATATACTTGAAAGAATTGCGGAACCGCTTAATGCGCTGTGGGTACTCTGCGGAGGTAAGGGCTACGGCGATCAGCTATACTATTCATGGAAAAAGCTTATGCAGAATCATCCGCATGATTCGATATGCGCATGCAGTGACGACGCAGTTGCGGAGGAAATGAAAATTCGTTTTAAAAAGTCTGTTCAGGTATCCTCGGCTGTTGCGGCAGACGCGGCAAAAAGCATTGTGAAAAATATTAAATTTGCCGGCAGGCACGGCTTGGCAATATTTTGTTTTTCGCCGTTTGAAACGGCGGAAAGGATAGAAACCTTTATTGATTTTGAGGGTGAAAAGCCCGACAATGTTTTTATTACCGACGCAGACGGCGTTGTTGTTTCGGCGGATATAGAATATATAGGAAAAGAATTTACATATGAATTGCCGGAAAACAGCTTTCGCGTACCTAAATACGTTCATAGATTTAAAGCCGAATTTGTTGTGAAAGCGCACGGAATAGGTTGGAAATGCTTTGAAATTCATACAGAGGCATATATGCCGAGGTCACAAGCATATGCCTCCGGCTCGGAAAACAGGCTGACAGTAAGAGAAAACGGTGCAGAAAATGAAATTATAGCCTTCCGAATATGCCGCGACGGCTCTGTTACACTAACCGATAAGCGAACTGGCAGGCAGTATTACGGGCTGAATACATTTGAAAATGCAGAGGATAACGGGGATCTGTATGATTTCAGAGAAAAAAGTAATTCAACCCGAACATATTCAAGGGATAATCCGGCACGGTGGTCGCTTATAAAGAAAAACAGCTTTTCCGCAGTCTTTAAAATCAACTCACAAATTGAAATTGAAGGTACGCTTTATCCGATTGAAAGTCTGATTACGATTACAGACGGGGTAGACAGACTGGATATTACCGCGAACTTTGATAATAAATGTAAAAATCATCGTTTGCGTGTGTTGTTTCCGTCGCAGATCAATACGGATTTTTCTCTTTCAAGCGGTCAGTTTGATATAACAAAGCGCAGCCTATTACCGGGTAAGCTTTGGGAAAATCCCGAAAATACTCAGCGTATGCATGAATTTTTTGCTGCCGAAAACGGAGAATACGGTCTTCTTGTTGCGGCGCGCGGTCTTTGTGAATATGAAATTATGCGTGATGAAAGCCGCACAATGGCGCTGACGCTTCTTCGCTCTATCGGTCAAATAGGCGATTGGGGAAGCTTTCCCACCCCCGGCGGGCAGTGCATAGGCAGCCATACGTTTGAATACGCCGCAGTGCCGTATTCGGGTAAAACAAAATACGCGGCTTACCGAAGCGGCAGGAATTTTTCAATGCCGCCGCTTTACGCAGAACAGCTTAAGATACAGCGCGGAAGCTTAGCGCCGGAATTTACTGCTGTTAAAATTGAATCGGACAGATGCGAAATATCGGCCTATAAATCTGCGGAAGACGGCAACGGTGCAATACTGCGTATATATAACCCCACCGAAGCTGATGAACGCATTACCGTTTCTTTTAACAAAAATGTAAGCTCGGTGCGTCTGACGCGCATTGACGAGAAGGAAATATCCGATAATTTATTAGTAAACGGAGCTGTAAGCTATACGGTTTCGGCAAAAAAGATAGTTACATTCAGGCTTTGTCTGATTAAAAAATATAAAACGGAGAATAAATATGAAGCATTTACTTGATTGGAAGGTCGGATTTTGCAGCAGGTACGGCGAGGAACCGGAAAAATTCTTTAACGCCGCCGTTCCCGGAGCGGTTCAATTGGATTATGCAAGGGAGTACGGACTGCCTGATTATAACAGGGGTCTGAATTTTAAAAAATACAGACCGTTAGAGGATCTGTACTGGGTATATACTACGGAATACGACGCCGCTTGTTCGCAAGGTAATAAGCTGTTTTTGGTTGTAAACGGAATTGATTACAGCTATGAAATATATGCTAACGGTGAAAGGCTTTGCAAATACGAGGGAATGTATAAAATTCAAAGGCTTGATCTGACACGCTTTTCCGGCGGGAGGATCAAACTGAAAATAATTATTATGCCGGTTCCGAAAAGTACGCTTCCGGGTGTTCATAAGGATACCCGCGACGAAGCAAATCAATGCTGCAAGCCGGCGGTAAGCTACGGCTGGGATTTTCACCCTCGGCTTGTTCCGCTTGGTATTTGGGAAGACATTTTTATTTTGGAAACAACCTGTAACAGCGTTCCGGAGCCTAAATGCGACTATGAGCTTTCAAAGGATCTGAAAATTGCCGAAATCAGGCTTGCTTCGGCAGGTCAACCCGATACGTTATGGGAATTCAGAGCGCCCGACGGAGAGATTTTATTCAGCGGCTGCGGTGAGAAATGCGGCTTTACGCTTAAGAACCCGCTGCTTTGGTGGTGTAACGGCTACGGAGATCAGCCGCTGTATTCTTATACGGCTGTATCGGGCGATATTTCGGTAACACGCAGGGTGGGAATAAAACGCATTGAGCTTGTTAAGGCGGCGGGCTCGTGGGGAGAGGGATTAAATTACCCTATGACGCGTAACACGCCGCCTATAACCGTAAGGCTTAATAATACGGTGATTTTTGCCAAAGGCTCGAACTGGGTGTGTCCGGAAATTTTTTACGGCAGGCTGAATTACGACCGTTACCGCAAACAGCTTTTGCTTGTTAAAAAAGCACATTTGAATTTTTTGCGCTGCTGGGGCGGAGCTGTTATAAATAAGGACAGCTTTTTTGAAATCTGCGATGAGCTGGGAATTCTGGTATGGCAGGAATTTCCGCTTGCCTGTAACCGTTACGAGGGCACCGAGGCTTATATTTCGGTTTTGAAAAAAGAGGCGGAAGCCATTATTGAGCGTATTAAGGAACACGTTTGCCTTATGCTTTGGTGCGGCGGAAACGAGCTGTTTAATAACTGGTCGTGTATGACCGATCAGGATAAGGCCATCAGACTTATGGATAAGCTGACGTTTGAAAAAACGCCCGAAATACCGTTTTTGCCTACCTCTCCGGTAATGGGAATGGCGCACGGACCGTACAATTTTAATATGTCTGACGGCGGGGAGGTTATAGAGGCGCTGCAGAAGAGCCGCAATACGGGTTATACCGAATTCGGCGGCGGAGGCTTTTCAACAAAAGAAACACTTTTGCAAATAGCGGATATTTCAGAGCTGAAGCCTTTAAATCTTGAAAATGAAATTGCCGTTGCACACGGAACTCACGCTTTAAGCCTTGAAACAGAGCGGTATTTCGGGAAAATCACCGATTTTGATAAGCTTATAGAATGCGGTCAGTTAATGCAGAATGTAGTTCAGCAGTTTATTTTTGAAGAGGCAAGAAGACAAAAACCGTATTGCTCAATAGTTTCGAACTGGTGCTTCAACGAACCATGGCCGAATACCGGAAATAACAGCCTTATATGCTATCCCGATAATACAAAACCGGCGTATTATGCTGTTGCAAGGGCTTGCAGAAGCGTACTTGCCAGCGCACGGTACAGAAAATTTGTTTACTATGCGGGGGAAACAATTGATTTCGATGTTTACCTGCTTAACGATTCTCTTGACAAGCTTCCCGACGGAATTGTTGATATTTATATACAAATAGGTGATGATGAAAAAATCAAGCTTTTGCGGTGGGAATATTCAAATGTGCCCGTTTGCAAAAACGCAGTCGGTCCTACCGTAAGGTTTGAGCTGCCGTTTGTTAATGACGCGGATACGCTTCATATAATTCTGGAGGCAGGCGATTATTCTTCAAAATATGTATTGCTGTACCGCCTTCCCGAAAAACCGGCTGACGCTCCTAAAAAAATGAATGCCGTTTTAGATGAAAACTGTTGACGGCAGCTTTGAAATCTGGTAAAGCCGCTTGATATGCCGGCAGGTACTTGGCTTTTTGTCCATATAATGGTTTTATTTCATATTGAATATTTTTTTGCAGGGAATTAAAATTGACATATAAACAAAAGCAATATTGGTCAAATGCTTTTCGTAAATAAATATTCGGAGATAAATATGTCGAAGGTACATCTGATAGGAAATGCTCATTTGGATATTGTTTGGCTTTGGCGTTGGCAGGAGGGACTTTCCGAAATCCTTTCAACCTTTCGCAGCGCGCTTGACCGAATGAAGGAGTTTCCGAATTATAAATTTACATGTGCGGGAGCGGTCTACTATCAGTGGATTGAAAAAATCGATCCGGATATGCTTGCGGAAATCAGGCATTATGCAGACCAGGGCAGATGGTGTATTGCGGGCGGTTGGTTTTTACAGCCCGACTGCAATATCCCTTGCGGTGAAAGCTATGCAAGGCACGCACTGATCTCGCAAAGATATTTTAAAGAAAAATTCGGTGTTGCCGTTACGGCGGGCTACAATGTGGATTCATTCGGGCATAACGCCGCATTACCTCAAATTTTAAAAAAGAGCGGCATTAACAGCTATACGTTTATGCGCCCGTTTCCGAAGGAACAGGGCAGAAACGAAAACGTTTTTCTTTGGGAAAGCGCAGACGGCACGCAGATACCCGCCTATCGAATACCTATGTATTATAATATTGACGCGGAAAAAATTGATAAGCTTTATGAAATAAAAGATATCTCCTGCCGCGACAATATTGATATGATGGCGTTTTACGGCGTGGGAAATCACGGGGGAGGTCCTACCGTAAAGCTTTTATCAGAGATTGAAAAGCTGATATCGGATGATTTTATATATTCAACGCCCGATGAATATTTTAAATGTATAGATAAATCCAAGCTGCCGGTAATTGCAGGCGAGCTTCAGCATCATGCCCGCGGGTGTTACAGCGCTATGACCTTTGTAAAATCTCAAAACTGCAAATGCGAAAACAATTTGCTTGCCGCCGAAAAGCTATGCTCGATGGCGGGCTATCTGACCGGTTATAAATATCCCCGACAGAAATTAAATAAGGGCTGGAAAAACCTGCTGTTTAACCAGTTTCATGATATTTTGGCGGGCTGCGCCGTTAAAAAGGCCTATGATGACGCCGGTTATCTTTTCGGTGAAACCATGAGTGTTACCGAGCAGGAAATTACCGGAGCTATTATGAGTATCGCTCATAATATAGATACTCTTAATGGTAAAAGGCTTACAACATATAAAGACGGTACGATCAAGCATTGGCATATTTGGGAAGCCGAGGGGATCGGTATGCCTTTTGTGGTGTTTAATCCGCATACGTGGCGTGTGAAAATGCCGATCGATATCAGCTTTAAAGCTACCGGAATTAAGGATTACAAGGGCAATGCAATACCATTCCAAGCCGTTCGCGGAGATCAGACAAACGATTGGATGGATAAGTGGCATACTGTTTTTATGGCTGATATAGAGCCGCTGGGTTATGCGGTTTACCGTATTTTTGTTGAAGAGGAAGGGAAAAATAATTTTGCGCCCGATACTTCGGTTGGCATAAATTTTCTTGAAAACAGCATTATACGCGTGGAATTCAGCGAAAAAACAGGCGACATATGCAGTATATACGATAAGAAAAACGGCAGATTTATCCTAAAAGGCGAAAGCAAGGCGGTTTTGCTTGATGAAACCGAATGCGACACATGGGCGCATTGGAAGGATAGCCTTGGGGCAGTCGCAGGTATGTTTGAAAAGCCTGAATTTACCGTAATTGAAAACGGTAACGTCCGCTCGGTTCTGCGTGTTACGGCAGCCTTTAACAGCTCGGTACTGCGGCGCGATTATTGTTTGGAAAGCGGAAGCGACGCAGTTAAGGTAACTGCCCGTGTGGATTTTCACGAAAAGCACAAATCGTTTAAGCTTTCATTCCCGACTGACGGCGATTCGGTAATTTCCGAAATACCTTATTCAACTGTTATCAGAAATAAAAATTCGGGAGAGGAGCCTTGCGGGGCATGGATATCAAACGGTATATTCTGTGTTGCCAATGACGGTAAATACGGATATGACGCTGTTGACGGTGAAATGCGTTTAACTGTGCTGCGCGGGGCGGTTTATGCGGACCATGTAGGCGTGCGCGATGAATTCTGTGAATATATGGATCAGGGCGAACACGATTTTACCTATTGGATATACCCCTTTACCGACAATAGATCCGCTGAGGAAAGGGCACAGGAGCTTGATTTCGGGCTCAGGGGTGTTTTGGGCGGCTTTCATGGCGGGAAATTGCCGGAACACGGCAGCTGTTTCAGCAAAAAAGAGGACAGTGTAATAATTACGGCAATAAAAAAAGCAGAGGATAACGATGAAACCGTTATACGCTTTTACGAGGCTGACGGGATCGATTCCTCGGTTTCATTTACCGTTTTCGGGAAAACGGTTGAAACCGATATCGGGCATAATGAAATTAAAACCTTTAATACCGCGGGTAAGGAATTGAATTTGATCGAGTGGTAGGCATATATCCTTGCTGTATCTTTATCGGCTCAAAGAGCCGTTTAAGTATAAAAATAAATTTATTAAAGAAAGTAGGGCTTTGTAATGGTTAACATTTTGCATGAGGGTTATGGCTTCGGCGCTCCCTGGATCTATGACGATTTAAAGGAGTATATTAAGCCGGAGCATAAGGTTGCGGTAGTTGCGTTTTCATTTCGTGACGCGCAGGTAAAAAACGCAGAGGATTGGGAATTGATATTCGGTAAAGAAAAAAGCACCGCTTATCCGAGTATTGTAGACAGCTTTGCCGTGTACGGTATTCCCGAAGAAAACATAAGCTTTATCAATTATTTTACGGATACAAAGGAAACGGCTGTTGAAAAAATCACAAATTCCGATATTATTTTCTTCACGGCCGGATTGCCGGACAGAATGAAGGACAGAATAGTTGAATTCGGTATTTATGAAGCGCTGCTTAATCATAAGGGCATTGCAATGGGGTCAAGTGCGGGCGCTGTAATTCAATTGGCGGATTACCATATGTCCCCCGATAAGGATTACGCCGAATTTAACTATTACAAGGGTATACCTTATCTTAAGGATTTTTATTTGGAGGTTCATTACAGAAACAGCGATATACAAAACGCGTCAATTAAGAGAATAATCAAAGAACGCGGTAAAAGGGTTTATGCAACGGCGGAGGGAGCCGGCGCCGTTCTTGTGGATAACGGAAATATCAAATTGATCGGCGACGTTAAGATTTTTGAATAATATATTCATTTTATATCTATAAAAGCGGAGGCTGTGACAGCAAAGTCACAGCCTCCGCTTTTTTACGGGTATCAACTGTTTGATGAGCCTTTTATGCTTTTAAGTAACGCGTTTTTACGATATTCCGAAGGGGATACAGAATTGATTTTTTTAAAAATGCGGCTGAAATACAGCTTGTCGGTAAAGCCTACGATCTGCGCTATTTGAGAAATTGAGTAATCTGACGCAACAAGCAGGTTTTCAGCCATTTGAATACGAAGGGTAAGCTTATAATGCAGCGGCGTGGTGCCGGTGCTTTTTTTAAACAGTCTTAAAAAATTTGAAACCGACATATTGTACTTATCCGCATATTCGCTGTTTGAAATATCTAAAAAATAATTATCCTCAATATCGCGGCATATATGCTGTATAGCGTCTGTTTGATTAGTCTTGTTTTTCTTTGAGGCGCTTTCCCTGTTTATAAGAACCAGCAGCTTTGTAAGCTCCGCTACGCACACGGTGTTATAATGCGCGCGCTGAAAGCGCATTTCATTTGTTATTTTGTTAACGGTGCTTACAAAGGAATAGCTGTCGGAAAACGGCAGCTGCTTTACCTTATCCAAATTAAGGCTTTTTAAAAATGCTTCCGCTTCGGTTCCGCTGAAATGTATCCAATACGATTCGGTGTTATCCTGCGGATAATATGTATATATCTGGGGCTGATGAGGTTTGTAAAACACAATGTTGTTCTGAGGAACCGCAATGACCTGCCCTTCACCGAACTGGAAATGGCCTACGCCTCTTTTTATATATATGATTTGGTAATCGTTTCTGCCGCCCGGACGGTTAGTTACGGATTTATAATTATCAATTAACGTATACCCTACATTGTTAACGGAAAACGGCAGAGGAGAGCAGATATCGTCGTCTGAATATATTGCGCGTTTAAAAATGGACATATGGTAATTTTATCCTCCTTTTTTAATAAAAAAGCATATTGACGGTTTTTTGCGGTGTATCTTAATGTTTAGTATATAATAGATAAAATCAAATGTCAACAAATGATTTTAATATTAAATTTCTTAATACATTTTTTTGAATTTAATTAAAATTTTATAATATTAAAAATCTGTTTAAAAAGGCAAAAACAGCAAAACTTAAAAAAGTTGATTGTTTTATCCATAAATAATACTTATCGCATATTGTTTTTTAAAGCTGTAAGATTTACAATTAAAATACAGACGGTGCGGAAATTCTTAATGCTCCGTTAAGGCTCCGACTTAACGGCGATACCGTGGAGATATGTAATTGCAGTCTTTTTTTAACCGTCATAATTAAGGACAGGATAACGTGCGTATTCTCAAACGGTATAATACGGTTCTTGAAGAGGAACTTAAAAAACTACTATCATATAAATGGGAGGAATAAAAATGAAAACCGCATTACAGAAAATTACGGCAATTTTAATGGTGCTTTTAATGGTGACGGCAGTATTTTCGGGCTGTTCCAAATCAAGCACCGAATCGGTTGATTCGACAGGCGACGACCTGATTCAGAACGCTGTGGATTCTGACGACGAGGATGTTATTGCCGACGGCAGTTCAGGCGGCGGCAGCGGCGGTAATGGAGGCAAAAGCAACGGAATTTTAAATTCGGGCAGCGGCTCCGGCGGCGGAAAGTCTACATCGGGAGACTCTGTTTATAAGCCTGAGGACAATCACGAAATAGATGAAGAGGCAACCAAGAGCTTCCTTGAGTCTGTTCCGAAATCGTTAAAGGGCACAACCGTTAAGCATCTTATTTGGTGGAACCCCGGTACAACCGAAAAACGCAAGGCGGAAATTTTCAAAAAAGAAACCGGAATTGAAATTAAGTGGATCGTAAGCGGCGTTGATAAGCATACAACCAAGCTTGCCTCTATGATAGGTCAGGGCAATTCGCCCGATTTGGCGCCTATGGCAATGACCGATTTCCCCACCAGTATTACAAACGATTATTTCCAGACCTTAGACGCAGGTAAGCTTAACCTTGATGATAAGATATACGACCTTAATACTATGAATCAGTATAAATGGAACGGCAAGTATTACGGTGCAATGATCAAGTCTTCCACAATGGTAACCTTTTATCCCGTGTTTTTTAATAAGGATCTGTTTAAAAAGTTAGGCGTTAAGGATCCGTATCAGCTTTGGCAGGAGGGCAACTGGAATTGGGAAACACTTGTTCAAACCTGTCTTACGCTCAAACAGGATAAAGGCATTAAAACTCCCTTATCGGGTGACTACGGTTTGAATTTCCTTTCAAATTCAGCCGGAGCAGACGCCATTGAATATGACGGCAACGGCGGAATTATAAATAATGCAGATCCGAAAAACAGTACGGCATATAATAAGGTTTTAAAGGGCTGGCAGTTCCTTAATACGCTTAAATTCGAGCATAAGGTTTTAGGCAGCGAAAGCTACGGCGGCTTCTATTCGGGCGATGTGCCGATGCTTCTTACAGGAAATTACGTAGCCCAGCGCGGCGATGTTTTTGATAAAAACGTTAAATTTAATTGGGGCTTTGCGCCCACTCCTTCGCCTAAGGGCAGTAACGTGGTTCTTCCGGGCGAGGCAAAGCTTTGGGGCTTCCCCAAGGGAGCAAAGAACGCCGAGGCGGCAGGCTACTGGCTGCGTTATTGGCTTGATTCTGCATATGATCCCACAGACGCTCCTCTTTGGTCGGACAAAGCAGACGGCCTGCTTAGCTTCACCAGCTGGATGTGGGAGCAGGAAAAATCATTTATGAATTACAAGGGTATTGTCGCTTACGGCGGCAACTATACCGCAGGTCAAATGTTCAATGAGCTCAGCGAGTGCGGCTCAAACAACGTTAAGACCGTTCTTGAAAAATGGTCGGGCGTACTTGATAAGAATATTTCTAAGATAAAAAAATGGGGATAGGCGTTTACAGTCAGAAAAAAACTATTAAAGGAGAAGAGCGATGAAAGCAGTCAGATCAAAAATTACTGCAATCGTAACAGCAGTGGCATTGCTTGTGGGTTCAGTGACAGCAACTTCCGTTATAAACAAGACGTCGGCATTGCAATGGGACTTTGAGAAAGCGGGCTTTAAAAACTCTTGGGAATATCTTTTAGACCGCGACGGCTTTGTTTACGGCTGCGACTATAATTATGTAGGCATGGTGGATTTTGACGAGCACAGCTTAGGACCGAATTTTATTTCAAATAAATCGGCTACATATAACCATTATATGGCATATATTGATATTTACAATATTAAGGCCTTGGGCTTTAACGCCATAAATTATTGGCTGTTGACCGATATGCAGGGTATTCATTTTGATGAAAACGGATATTGCGTAAAATTAGACGACCAGTTTAAAACAAATTTAAGAGATCTGCTTGAATTATGCCGCGATCTGGGAATGTATCTTGTTCCGTCTATTCAGCCCCACGGTATACCGGAATGCGCCTCGGAGCCGAGATCGGTTTCTTGGGAAAAATATACGAGCTACCTCTGGAACGATACGGCAAGGGAAATGTATTTTGATAATGTTATTGATCCGATAGCGGATATTATAGCGGAATATCAGGACGTTGTAATCTGCTGCGGATTAACGGTTGAAAATTCCACAACCTATGTTAACGACCCTGAGCGCGGAGATATGCAGGGCGATTGCTTTGGTACTACATGGGAGCATTATTCCGAATGGTTAAATGCTTTCCACGACAGAATAAAGGCAAAGATGCCTAATATGCTGACCTCTACCGAGGAGGGCGGCGGAACCGAAAAGGAATACCGCTTAAACGATACCAAGGTTGATTTGATCGGCAATAATATTTATCATTCGGGCGGTTCTACCGGCAATATCGCAGAGCATTACAAGGGCAGACCGGGATATATCGGCGAATATAATATCGGCGAGGATTCCGACGGAACGGATTTTTCCACACCCTATTGGGGCAGAATTAAGCAAAAGTTTATCGTTACAGCCAAAGAAGGCGGCTGGCTCGGAGCATTTTACTTCAAATACGGCGGCGCTTACGACGGCGGTAAAAACTTTGTTATGTTTACGGGTAACACAACCGATTATGAAACCATGCATATTTGGGCGCCGGAATTCCGCTATGTTATCAATGACGGCATAAATGAATACAGGGGCCTTACCGATGTGCTTGACGCGCCGGTGCTGCTGGCAAATAAGGGAAGCAACGAGGTATTCTGGATACCCGGAAGAAACATAGAAAAATTCAAATTAGAGCGCTCGGATGACGGCGGCGCCACATGGAAAACAGTTGCAGATGATTTGGGTATCAATGAATACAGTATAGATAACGGTCTTATTAAATATACCGATACTACCGTACCTACCGGAATACCCTACTGCTATCGTGTTACCGGCTACGACGCAAACGGAAGAAGCAGCGTGGGCACTGCGAACAACGCCGCAGAGCTGTTTATACCCCAAAACCTTGTTAAAAACAGCAGCTTTGAGGACGGCGCAGAAAATTGGACCTTTGAGGTCGGCGGAGTTACTGACGAACAGGCCGCAACCGGAAATAAGTCTGCAAAAATAGATACTATCAACGGTAACGACGCGTCAAATTACGGCGCTTTCTATCAGGTGGTAGACGTTGAACCTAACAAGAATTACCGAATTAGCTACAAGATCAAGTTTGACAGCTATACCTACAACGGCGAGGGCGATAATTCCTTTATACGCTGCAGCCGCTTAAACAGCGAGAATAAGTGGCAGAATTTAACCGTGCAGTATTCGGGACAAAATCTTGTCGGCGAGGGCTGGGTAGAACGAACCTTTACCATTGTTACGGATTCGGAGGACTCAAAGGTAAGATTGCAGGCTTGCACAGGTAATAAAAATTCAATGACAGCATACTACGACGATTTCTCAATCACAGAATTACGTTAAATTGAGGTGATAAAATGAAAATCAAAAGAATTGCCGGTATTTTTTGCGCTCTTTCTGTTTTAATCAGTTCGGTTTGCTCCGGAGCTGTTTCGGGCGGCAGATTTAATGCCTTTGCGGCCTCAAATGATGTGCAGGTAGAAGATTTTGAGGGAAATAACCCCGTACATTATGTTCTTGACGGAATATCCGTTACAAGCACGGAAGAGGACAGCGCCCTTAAATACACGGGCGGAATGTATGCTCAGTTTCCGGTTCGCCTTAATAACATAGAGCTAAAGCCTAACACAAAGTATGCCGTTTCCTTTAAGTATAAATTAAGCGGCAGACCGAATAAGCCCTATTTAATGGCGGGGAACAACGCTTCAAACTGGAATTTTTACGGCGGCGAAAATCCTGCCGCAAAAAGCCTTAACGGTTCGACACCGCTTACGGGAATTACCGGCAACAGCGAGTGGACGACATACAGCACGGTAATCGATACCGGCACTGTTGTAAACGACAGCTATAAATACCTTTGCTTTTACGTGCAGTCGGGCAGTAACAGCTTTGAAATGTATTTAGACGATTTTACTGTTTATGAAACCGCAAACGATACCGACGGAGTTGTTATATATAAGAGCAGCAACGGCGATTATGCGGCAATAGCAGGTGCGGTAGGGGCAGACGCTAACGTACCGAACGGTCCCGATTCCGCCGACGGCAAGCAGTTCTTAAAGTGGTATACCGATAAGGGCTTAACGCAGGAATTCGGCGGAAAGTTCACCGAGGGCACAACGCTGCTTTACGCAGAGTACGGCGCTAAACGTGACGAGATTTTTGTTGAGGACTTTGAGGGAAATAACCCCGTACATTATGTTCTTGACGGAATATCCGTTACAGACTCGGAAGAGGGCAATGTTCTTAAATATACGGGCGGAATGTATGCCCAGTTTCCGGTTCGCCTTAATAACATAGAGCTAAAGCCCAACACCAAGTATGCCGTTTCTTTTAAATATAAATTAAGCGGTAAACCGAATAAGCCCTATTTGATGGCGGGAAACAACGCTTCAAACTGGAATTTTTACGGCGGCGAAAATCCTGCCGCAAAGAGCCTTAACGGTTCGACACCGCTTACGGGAATTACCGGCAACAGCGAGTGGACGACATACAGCACGGTAATCGACACGGGCACTGTTGTAAACGACAGCTATAAATACCTTTGCTTCTACATACAGTCTGCCGGAAGCAGCTTTGAAATGTATTTGGACGATTTCACGGTTTGCCGTGTGGAAAACGAAGCGGACGGAGTTGTGATATATAAGAACAGCGAGGGTAATTATGCTGCGGTAACCGGCGCGGTAGGTACCGACGCGAACGTACCGAACGGACCTGATTCCGCAGATGGCAAGCAGTTCTTAAAGTGGTATACCGATAAAGGCTTAACGCAGGAATTCGGCGGAAAGTTCACCGAAGGCACAACGTTGCTTTATGCAAAATACGGCGTTAAGCAAAACGACCTTTTTGTAGAGGACTTCGGGGGAGAGAACCCCGTACACTATGCTCTTGACGGAATATCCGTTACAAGCACTGAAGAGGACAGCGCCCTTAAATACACGGGCGGAATGTATGCTCAGTTTCCGGTTCGCCTTAATAACATAGAGCTAAAGCCTAACACAAAGTATGCCGTTTCCTTTAAGTATAAATTAAGCGGCAGACCGAATAAGCCCTATTTAATGGCGGGGAACAACGCTTCAAACTGGAATTTTTACGGCGGCGAAAATCCTGCCGCAAAAAGCCTTAACGGTTCGACACCGCTTACGGGAATTACCGGCAACAGCGAGTGGACGACATACAGCACGGTAATCGATACCGGCACTGTTGTAAACGACAGCTATAAATACCTTTGCTTTTACGTGCAGTCGGGCAGTAACAGCTTTGAAATGTATTTAGACGATTTTACTGTTTATGAAACCGCAAACGATACCGACGGAGTTGTTATATATAAGAACAGCGACGGCGATTACGAGGCGATAGCGGGCGCGGTAGGCACCGACGCGAACGTACCGAACGGTCCCGATTCCGCCGACGGCAAGCAGTTCTTAAAGTGGTATGCCGATAAAGGCTTAACGCAGGAATTCGGCGGAAAGTTCACCGAAGGCACAACGCTGCTTTACGCAGAATACGGCGCTAAACAAAACGAGCTTTTTGTAGAGGATTTTGAAAATGATAACGATCCTATACATTATGCTCTTGACGGTATATCTGTTGCAAACGGATACAAAAACAAGAGTGTTAAATTTTCAGGAAGTACGGCATATGCTCAGTTCCCGATACGCTTTAATAATATTGTGTTAAGACCTGAAACAAAGTATACCGTTACATTTAAATATAAATTAAACGGCAGACCGAACAAGCCCTATTTGATGGCTGGGAACAACGCTTCAAACTGGAATTTTTACGGCGGTGAAAATCCTGCCAAAAAGAGTCTTAACGGTTCCGCACCGCTTACGGGAATTACCGGCAATACCGAGTGGACGACGTACAGCACGGTAATCGATACCGGCACGGTAGTTGACAACAGCTATAAATATCTTTGCTTCTACGTACAGTCTGCAGGCAACAGCTTTGAAATGTATATAGACGATTTAACCGTTAATGAGGTTATAAATGAAAACGACGGTTTTATAATATACAAGAACAACGACGGAAAGTACACGGGAATATCGGGCGCTGTAGGAGCCGAAGCAAATATTCCGAACGCTTCTGACCTGCCTGACGACGAGTTTGTTGAGTGGACTATCGACAAAAAGCTTTCTCAAAGATTCGGCGGCGCTATTCTGAGCGGTACTACGTTGTTATACCCGAAATATAAATCCGATACGGAATTTAACGGAGATTATGTAGCTCCGTATATGATAAGTGGTTACAGACGTTTTGAAGACAGAGGCACCGCCTGGAGTATAGCTTATATCTGCGATGATGCGGATAACCTGATTACCAACGGCGGCTTTGAGGAAGACGGCAACTGGAATCAAAGCACACTTATGGGTTCGGGGGATATTACTGTTACCACCGATAAGGCGCATACGGGCAAAAAGGCTTTACATTTCAAAACGCAGAATGTTGCCAAGCCCACAATGAACATAATGTATATTGACGTTAAACCGAATACGGATTATTACTTTACCGTTTTTGCCAGAGCCGAACAAAGAGACTCGGTAAATAAAAACGATATCCGCTTTGGCATTGTCGATCCGTATAACAGCGAGTTCATTAAAACTTCAAATCGCAACTATGAGGTTCACGGCTTATTTGTAAGCAGCGACGACGCATACCATATTGTAAGGTTTAACTTTAACAGCGGAAACGCCAAAAGGATCGGTATCGGCTTTAAGGGTGCAAGCTCGTCTTTGTTTGTAGACGATATGTACCTGTTTGAGAGCACCGACGCAAAGCTTTACAATCCTCCTTTAAGAGATATGAAAAGCGTTACCGTTACATCAAGCGCTCCTGAAAAGCTTGACTGTGACGATAACAAGAATCTTATTGAAAACGGTGATTTCTCAGACGATGATATTTCCTTCTGGGAGTCTGCAGGTTCATACGGTTATACCGCGCAAATCGAAAATACCGGCACCACAAGAGGAAAAGCGATGCATTATACCGCAAACCTTAAATATACCGGTAATCCGAAGAAAACATACTTAATTAAGTGGATCGAGGTTGAGCCTAATACCGAATATACATTTACTGCCGAATACAGTATTCTTAAGGCAGGAAACGGCGGTTTCGGTATGATCAACGGTAATTACTGGCATCCGGATAAGATTTTAATGTATGAGTTCAGCGATGAAGATATTGCTGAAGATTCAAAATGGACCAGAGCGTCATTCAGCTTTAATACAAGCGATTATAAGCGCGTCGGCTTCTTCGTATATGACGGCGGAGGAGAGGCATATGTTGACAACATCAAGCTCTTCAAAACCTCCGACGGTAAGACGCTTAACGAAATTGATGATTTCCCCGACAGAATTACATCGGATACATTTACCGTCAGCGGTGATGTTATGATCGGTTATACCTTGGGCCAAACGGTTAAGTCCGTTCTTGAAAAGCTGGATCACAACGAATATATCCGTGTATTTAAGGGCAATACCGAGATTACGGATTACAGCGTACCGCTTACTATTGATATGCAGTTTGCGCTTATGAACGGTTTTGAAACCAAGCACAGAGTATCGCTGTATATGTTGGGCGATACGGACGGCAATCTGGCTGTGAATACGGAAGACGTACAAAGACTTGCAAATTACCTTTGCACAAAAGCAGGGCTTGACGTTTACGGCGAGTATGCGGCAAATGTTAACGGAAAAACCGGTATTGACGTTGATGACCTTGCGGTATTGCTTTTGGCGGTAAACGGCAAGGTAAAGCTAAAATAATGAGGTGAGAATATGAAAAGAATTCGTAATGCGATTTTAATTTTATTTGCTTGTCTCGGAGTATTTTCGACCTTCCCCGCTAATGCTGCTTCTTCATTATCGGTAAAGCTCGGCGGACCCTCTGCGGTCCGTTCGGGCGATGAAATAGAGATCACGCTTTCAATAGAAAATCCTGACAGGGAAGATATTATTGCCGTTAACGGAACCTTGAAATATGACGGGGCAATGCTCACCCTAAAGGAAATAAGCTCGGATATTGCGGGCGGCTGGAAATTAACCGACAATAAATCGGACGGTTCTGTAAAATTCGTAATGTGCGATATGACAACGGAAAATCCCGTTAAGGTAAAAGCGGATATGCTGACCGCTACGTTCAGGGTTGAAAAGGCAGGCGAATTTAACGTTACCGCAACAGACGTTTCAGCTTCCGCAGGCACAGGCGTTTTAAGCATAGCCGACGCAGCGTTCGCTCAAACCGCGGCAGCTCAAACAGTAAATGAGGAAAAAAACAACAGCTCCGGCAATCAAAAGGACAACAGCTATACATCTTCGCGAAATAACGGACAAAACAGCGAAACGGACAAAAACAATGTTTACGATTCTATCAGTCTTAAAACGCTTAAGGTTGCCAACGCCGAGATAACGCCGGAATTTTCTTCTGATGTTAAGATTTATAAGGCGGTAGTTCCTTATAATGTTAAGAAATTAAAAATTACGGCTGAGGCGGTTGACCCTACCTCTAAGGTTACGATAACAGGAGACGATCTTCCCTACATAGGCGAAAATATTACCCGTATTGTGGTAGAGGCACAGGACGGCTCTAAACGAACATATAAAATTTATACTACCCGTCAGCCAAAGGAAGGCGCCGCACAGGCGGACGAAAAACAGGAATTTCCGTGGCTTTGGATCATAATCGGAATTTGTGTTTTGGTTGTTTTGGGATTTGTTATTTTATTCCTTGCCGCAAAAAAAGCAAGAAATAAGAAATAAAACTTAAGATTTTCCGTAAAAACGAAAAGGGGACTTAGCAGTGAAAAAGATAATGGCAATATTAGCCGTGTTGGTATTAACAGCGGCGGTTATACCGCTTAATGTATTTTCGGTTTCCGATAGTGCCGAAAATATTAAAAATGATAATAATACCGACGCGGATTATATGGACTATGACGCTTATATTCACGGTAAGTCCCCTGTGTCCGATGCGGAAAATATAAAAATAAACGGCTGCGATTTTATCGGAGCCGACGGTGCAGTCAATACTGCTGAAAATAAGGCCGTCAGCATTTCGGGCGGTACGTCGGTTACATATAAAGTAAACGTGCCGAAGAGCGGTCTTTATAATATAAATCTTAACTATAAAATATCAGCCGACGCCGCCAAGGAAGCGGGATTATCACTTTTTGTAAACGGTGTAATTCCGTTTGAGGGCGCGCAGAATATGCGGCTTTTCTGTTATTGGGAAAATGACGGAGATATCCGCAGCGATTCTATGGGCAATCAAATTGCCCCGCAGCAAAAGCCGTATGACGGCTTTGTGACAGTTTCACTTTTTGATGTTTCGGGCGTGGTTACAGATCCCTATGCCTTCTGTTTTACAGAGGGTGAAAATACTGTAACGTTAAAAGTAAACAGCAGCGAGCTGGTGCTGTCTGAAATAAATATTTCAGGCATTGAAAATGTTAAAAGCTATAATGAAGTTGAAAATGAATACAGAGAAAAGGGCTATAAGTCAGCCGACGCTCAGGGTATAGTTATAGAAGCCGAAAATGCAGTTCTTAAAAATTCCAGATCAATTATCTCCAAGTCCGATAATTCGGCATGGCTTTCTCCCAACGATCCTATGAAGCGTGTTATAAACTACATAGGAAATACAAACTGGCAAAACACAAACGAAGAAATTACATGGAAATTCCATGTGGAAAAACCGGGACTTTACAATTTCGGTTTTATATATAATCAGGATCAAATTCAAAACGGATTTGCTTACCGTTCTTTGAAGATAGACGGGGTTACTCCGTTTAAGGAAGCCGAAAACCTCAGATTTTCACATTGCAATTCATGGAAGCTTTATGAATTTGCAGACAGTGAACGGGCATATGATATTTATCTTTCCGAAGGCGACCATATATTATCGTTAAAGGTCACCTTGGGGGAAACGGCGAATGTATATAAGGATATAAGGGAAATTCTTTCGGGACTCAGAGAGCTTTATTTAAGCGTAATAATGATTACCGGAGAATCGCCGGATCCCAACCGCGACTATAATCTTTATGAACAGATCGACGGCTTTGAAGAAAAGCTTAAATATTATAACAGCAGGCTTGATAAAGCGGCTGACGAGCTTAAGAAAATTTCGGGTCAAAAAACCAATTCCCAAATTTCGGTGCTTGTAAATACAAACCGTGTTGTGGCTAATATGATTAAAAACATTTATAAGGCAGAGGATTATATTTCGGATTTTTATTCGAATTATTCATCGCTTTCCTCCTCGCTCAGTAATATGAATGTAATGCCTTTAAGCCTTGACCGAATTTTAATTACGCCCGCAGGCGCTAAGGCGGAATACGCCAAGCCCGCTTTCTTTACAAGGCTTAGTTATAATTTTAAGCGCTTTTTTGCGTCGTTTGTTGACGGTTACGACAAGACCGATTCGGAAAAAGATGAAGGCGAGAGCATTGTTCTTTGGGTGAACTGGGGCAGAGACCAGGCCATGGCGCTTAATTCTCTTATAAATACCTCGTTTGTTCCAAAAACGGGAATAAACGTTCATGTAGAGCTTACAAGCGCCTCTATAATCAACGGTATGCTGACAGGCAATGCGCCCGATGTTGCGCTGAACCTTTCAAGAACCGAGCCTGTTAACTTTGCGCTCAGAGGAGCCGTAAGAAATTTAGAGGAATTTGAGGATTTTCAATCGGTAAAGGAACGATTTGCCTCAACGGCTACCGTTCCTTACGAATATAAAAACGGCACCTATGCCTTACCTGAAACGCAGTCGTTTTATATTATGTTTTACCGAAGAGATATTTTTGAAAGACTGGGACTGAGCGTTCCTGAAACGTGGGACGAATTTTTAGCGACGTCGACAGTGCTTAGAATGAGCAATATGGAAACGTGGGTGCCGTATGTTCAGATAACCTCGTCAACAACGGTCAATACCGGTATCGGCGGGTTGAATATGTTTGCCTCTGTTTATCAGCAGAACGGCGGTTCATTTTACAATGAGGATAAAAACAAATGCCTGTTAGACGATCCTATTGCTCTTTCATCGTTTTCGTTCTGGTCTTCTTTTTATACTAAGTATAAGCTGCCTGTTTCGGTTTCGTTTTATAACCGTTTCAGAATAGGTATTACGCCTTTGGGAATTTCCGATTATACGGTTTATACACAGCTTAAGGATATGGCGCCCGAAATAGACGGAAAGTGGGGCATTGCCCTTATTCCCGGAACCCGTGATGAAAACGGCAATATAGATCACACTGTTTCGGGAAGCGGCGCGGGCTGCGCCATATTAAATACTTCAAAAAATGTAAAAAGCGCATGGGAATTCCTTAAATGGTGGACAGACGCCGATACGCAGCTTTTATATAATAATGAAGTCGAGTCGATTTTAGGTACGATCTCAAGAATTGCTACCGCCAATACCGAGGCGTTTGAAAATATGGGCTGGGATTATAATGACCTTGAAATTCTTAATCTTCAGCGTAAATATATTAAAGAAATTCCCGAGGTTCCGGGAAGCTACTTTGTTGCCCGTGCAGTAGACCAAGCCTTTTGGAAGGTCTACAACAAGGGTGAAAATGTAAAAGACGCACTTATAAAGGCCGCAGATTATGCCAATGAGGAAATTGAGCGTAAGATAAATGCCTATTCATAAAGAGAAGGAAGAAACTATGGGTAGTAAAACTAAGCTTGCAAAGAAAACCAATAAAATGCTTTACTATTATGCGATGCTGATTCCTTTTTTAGTGTGCTTTTTGGTTTTCCTTGTAATACCGATTATTGCATCTGTTGTGTTAAGCTTTTTTGATTTTGATATGATCAATGCCCCTAAATTTGTGGGAATAGATAATTATATCAGAATGCTTATCGACGACGAGGTTTTTGTAAAAACTCTTTCCAATACTATAACCTTTGCCGTAATAACAGGACCTGCGGGATTTTTGCTTTCATTTGTTCTGGCGTGGTTTATAAACGAATTTAATCCTATGTTCAGGAATATTCTGTCGTTTATGATATACTGTCCCGCACTGGCAGGGAGCGCGTATTTTATATGGCAGATCGCCTTCAGTAGTGACAGCTACGGCTACATTAACAGCATTTTACTTTCTGCAAATTTGATAACCGAACCGATTTCATGGCTTAAAAACGCAAGCTACACTATGCCGATTATTATAATAGTACAGCTTTGGCAGAGTATGGGCGTTTCATTTCTTGCCAATATTTCTGGTTTGCAAAACGTTAACGGTGAATTATTTGAAGCCGGCGCAATAGACGGCATCAGAAACCGCTGGCAGGAGCTTTGGTACATAACCCTGCCCGTTATGAAGCATATATTGCTTTTCAGTGCGGTAATGCAAATAGCGTCGGCGTTTTCTGTCGGCACGGTTGCTACGGAGCTTGCGGGCTATCCCAGCGTTGACAATTCGGTGGATATGTTGGTACCGTATTTATCCGACGCAGGTATGGTGCGTTACGAAATGGGATATGCTTCGGCAATCTCGGTGTTCCTGTTTTTGCTTATGGCAATATCCCGTGAGATAATTGCCCGTTTACTCAACAGAACGGGAAAGTAGGTGGGGAATTATGAAAACCAAATTATCAGGAAACCGTAAAATTAAATTGAAACCGAGGAAAGAAAGCTCCTCTTACAGCCGAAAATATACCCGCTCGAATTTCGGGAGCGGCATATATCTTATTATTGTATTCGCCTTCGGGTTGTTTTCAATGCTGCCCTTGGTTTATTCGGTGGTAACATCGTTTAAGCCGTTGGATGAACTGCTTGTTTTCCCGCCGAGGTTTTTTGTTTACAATCCGACTCTTCAAAACTATTCGGCATTGCCAAGGCTTCTTTCAAACCTTAGCGTACCGCTTTCAAAATACATTTTTAACAGCGTATTTCTTTCTGTTGCAAGTACGGCAATTTATATTTTTATTGCAACCTTAGCGGCGTTTGCTCTTGCAAAGGCAGATTTTAAAGGAAAAAAATTCTTATTTTTACTTATACAGTATGCGCTGCTTTTTAACAGCTTTACTTTGGCGATACCGCAGTATATTATTTCGGCAAATATCGGGATAATAGATACCTATTGGGCGTATATTCTTCCCGGTCTTGCGTCTACAATGGGTGTGTTCCTTATGAAGCAGTATATGGAGGGCGCCATACCGAACGCTTTGCTTGAGGCTGCTGAAATTGACGGCGCCGACCCGTTTAAGATTTTTTTCAGAATTGTTGTTCCGATGGTTAAGTCGTGTATTATGACCCTTATGCTGTTTCAGTTCAGCTCGACATGGTCGCAGGCCCCGAACGGAATGATATTCAGAGAGACCATTAAAACCCTTCCGGCTGTAATGTCCCAAATTTCCGCAGGCGGAATTGCGCGCTCCGGAAGCGCTATGTCGGTTACGGTTATTATGATGATACCGCCGATAATTGTGTATTTCATTTCGCAGAGCAATGTGCTTGAATCTATGAACAGTGCGGGAATTAAGGAATAGGAGGCAATTTTAATGTTGAAACGGCATTTTTCGTTTTTTAAAACCGTTGGGGCGCTGATAGCGGCGGTAATGCTTTTTTTCTGCCTTAGCGTCGGTGCAGCAACGGTTGAAAATGACCGTGTGCCTTACACTAATTACACCTACTGGACCGGTTTTACCAATAAAAAGCCTGTGGAGACAAAGGCGCTTTTTAATCCTTACAGGGTTATCGATCTTTCGTTTGTAAAGCAGGAAAATAGCTCTTTTGAATATGTATGCAGTGATAAAGAGAACAACACGTATTTGCTTGACGGCAAGCAGGGTATAATTTATATTTTCAATTCCGAATATAAGCTTGTAAAAAGCATTAAATCCCTGAGCGGAGGCGGCAATGAATATACATTTTCGGGCGCAAAGGGAATATATGTGGACAGCGAGGGGCTTCTGTACGTTGCGGATACCGAAAACGAACGCGTGCTTTGCTGTAAGGACGAAGAGGTTAAGGATATTATATTAAAGCCTGATTCTTCGATAATTCCCGCCGATTTTTCTTATACGCCGATCAGAGTTGAAAAGGATAAGAACGGCTATCTTTACGTTTTGTGTGAAGGCTCGTATTACGGGTTAATGGTATTTTCCAAAAACGGCGACTTTTTAGGATTCTTCGGTGCCAATAAGGTGGCGACGACTGTTTTCGGCGCTCTTAAGGATTGGCTGACATCTGCTTTTGAAACAAAGGAGAAGCACGACGGCACTGCGAAAAAGCTGCCTTATCAGTTATCCGATATATCTATGAGCTATGACGGATTTATTTGCGGCGTAATAGGGGAGGACGTCGGTCAAATAAAGATGTTTGCCCCCACGGGAGCTAATATTTTGCGGGCAGCCGAGCAGTTTGACGTTGTGGAGGGCGATCAATACAACTTCGGCGATTTCCCGAATTCATATGTTGAAAAAACCTCGGCTTACGGCGTTCCCGTCAGTCAGAAAATAAACGCCGTAACAACCGATAATGAGGGTTATATCTATGCTTTGGACTCTACCCAAGGCAGGATATATATGTATGACAGCAACTGTAATCTTTTGACTGTTTTCGGTGGCGGTACGGGCTTAGGCAATCAGGTAGGCACGTTTGTTACGCCGGGTTCGGTTACCTGCCGCGGTGAAGATTTGGTTGTATTGGATTTAGTGAACGGCAATTTAACGATATTCCGTATAAATGAGTTCGGCAAGTGCTTTAAAACGGCGCAAACCTTAACCAATCAGGGCGAATACGCTAAAGCAAAGCCCTATTGGGAGGCTGTTAACGCACAGGATAAAAACTGCCAGTTGGCATATATCGGTCTTGCGAAGGCAAGCCTTTCGGAAGAAAAATACGACGAATCAATGGCATATGCAAAGAGCGGTCTGGATCAGGCTACATATTCGCAGGCATATAAGGCGGTTCGTAACCGATTTGTGCGCGAAAATCTTTGGTGGGTGCTTATAATTGTCGTTACGGTTATTACAGCTGCCGTAATTGCGCTTAGAAAATGCAGAAAAAAAGGCATAACGCTTATCAAAAATGAAAAGCTTAAGGCAGCGCTGAAGACCTTAAGCCATCCGATAGAGGTCTTTTCTGCGGTGCGAAACGAAAATAAGGGTTCTATGGTGATTGCAACCGTACATTTAATACTGTTCTATGTAGCAACGGTAAGCTCCGCACTTTTCGGCGGATTTATGTATAATATAGTGAACATTTCTGATTTTAATGCAATTTATACCCTGTTCGGAACGGTCGGCTTAGTGTTGCTTTATGTAATAATAAACTGGCTGGCATGCGTTTTGTTTGAGGGCAAGGGTAATCTCAGAAGCATTTACTGTACGGGCTGTTATTGCCTGCAGCCTTTAATTCTGTATTCGGTTTTTTATTTAATAGCCTCTTATATAATAATACCCACGTCTAACGCCGGATTTACACTGATTAAAACGGCATTTACGGCGGTATTTATTGTGTGGATTTTACTTTCTATAACAGTGGTACACGATTTCAGCTTTACAAAGGCGCTGGGTCTTGGCATTGTAATTGTTATAGGAATGGGAATAGTGCTGTTTATAGCGTTTATTATGCTGACGTTAGGACAGGATCTTTTGGGCTTTGTTATGGGAATAATTAAGGAAGCAATGCTGAGGTAAGGGTGATATGGCAATGAATTTTAAAAAAGCATTTGTTTTGTTTACGGCTGTTGTAATGTCACTTGCCCTATCGGGTTGCTTCGGCGCCAAAGCAAATACAAACAAGCCCTTTTCGGTGCCCGATGAAATAAAGGTTTTGGAAACGGGAGCTGTGGCTGAAAATGAAAATTACAGCCTTTTATGGGACGGCGATGCAGGCGCGGTTTTACTGTATGACAACGCCGACGGCGAGGTATGGTCCTCTGTGCCTTATGATTACTACCGTTCGGGTGACCGCAGCAACGAATATCAGGAATTGAATCTATGCTCCTCATTTGTGATTACCTACAGCAATAAAACCACAATGGACAGCGCTGCGGAAAATTCATTTGACGCCGTTAGAAACGGTGATGTATACAGCCTGAAGATCAAAAACGGCGTAAGGGTAATTTACTATTTCCGCGACGCTGAAATTTCCCTTCCGGTAGATTACATTCTTTGTGACGACGGCTTGGAAACACGAATACTTGCGGATAAAATAACCGAGGGCGATAACATTCTCCTTGAGGTAGCCGTAATGCCGTATTTTGCTTCGGCAAAAAACAATACCGATTCTTATTTGTTTGTACCATCGGGCTGCGGCGCCTTAATGTATGTTGACGATACAACCCGCAATATAAGGAATTATTCCGAGTCTGTTTACGGCGACGACGCTGCGTCGCAGCCGATGCAGCAGTTAACCGAAACCGAAACAGTAAGACTGCCGGTTTTTTCGGTTAAGGATAGAAACAGATCGCTTATGGGTATTATCGAAAACGGTGCGGAGCTTGCAAAAATAAACGCTGTTGCGGGCGATAGCCAAATCGGATATTCTGCGGTTTACCCGTCGTTTCGAATAAGAAGCACGGCGGAATCGGTTATTAAGGGCGCGGATAAGAAAACGGCTACCGTTAAAAAGGTTACGCTGAGTAAGGCTAAGGCAAAATACCTGTCGGTAAGGTATTGCCCGATAAAGGGATATGAAAACAGCTATAACGGTGTTGCGGCGGCATACCGCGATTATTTAGGGCTTACGGGAGAGGAAAGCAGCATAGGCATAATGCTTAATGTTATCGGCGGAATTAACGTAAGCAAAAGCTTTTTGGGTATTCCTTATAATTCGGTTTCTGCAGCAACAAGGCTTGACGAGATACCCCAAATGCTGAATGAATTGACCGACAGGACCGACGCGGATATAGCGGTAAAGCTCAGCGGCTTCGGTAAGGGCGGACTTGACGGTAAAAAGCTTGCCGGCGGATTTAAAATAGATCCTGCATTGGGCAGCATAAAAAAATTGAATAAATTGTACCAAAGCTGCGAAAAGCAAGGCATACCGTTGATTATGGATTTTGATCTGATTTATTTCCGCAGCTCAACCTCCGGCTTTTCAAAGAATTACGACAGTGCCAAAACAGCCGATCTTATTGCGGCTCAAAAGAAAAGCTACTCTATGGTTACTCACCAAATAGAGGACGGCGGAGATTTAATGCTCAGCAGGGATAAGCTTATAGCGGCAGGGGAAAAATTAAAGGATAAAATTTCCGATTGGAAGCTTTCCGGAGTTTCGTTTTCAAGCCTCGGTACAGACGCTTACGGTGATTGCAACGATACTGAATATTATGCTAAAAACCGTATGTCGCAGGACGCGGCAAAAATATTGTCCGGATTTAAAAACGGCGTTGTTGCTACCGCCGGCGCCAATTTATACGCCGCAATGCAGTCTGACATTATTACCGATACGCCCGAAAAAAGCTCAGGCTATAATTTTATAGACGCCGAAATACCTTTTTATCAAATGATATTTAAGGGCAGTAAGCTTTTGACAAGCCAGTCTGTTAATCTTTCGTCTGATAAGGTTCAAAGCTTTCTTAAGGCGGTTTCTACCGGTCAGGCATTGGAATTTACGGTTATTCGGAATTTTGAGAATTCGTATATTTTCACGGCAAACAGCGGTCTTTCATCGGGAGTTTTCCGCGATGTTAAAAATGATATCATTGATTTTTCAAATCGCTATAACACAGCCTTAAGATCGGTGAAGGGCGCGCAAATTCTTAAATACGAAAAACAGGGCGAGCTTGCTCATACCGTATTTTCCAACGGTACGGAAATATATGTAAATTTCGGCGCCGAGACCGCCGTAACACCCTTCGGCAGTGTTAAGGGATTTGATTTTATAAGCAAAGAAGGGAATAGTAAATGAAAAAGCTATATAAAACAAGCTATGAACAAAAAAAGAAAATATACGGTTTTTTGTTTATGGTTCCGTGGATAATCGGTTTTTTACTATTCTTTGCAAAGCCCTTGCTTCAATCGTTTCTGTTTTCGTTTTCAAGGGTGAGTATGACCGAAACAGGTTTGAAAATGGAATTTCTCGGACTTGAGGAATACCGATATATATTGTTTGAATCCGCAATGTATGTAGACAATATAGGAGATTCCGTAACCGCATTCCTTTATCAGATCCCGATAATATTTATACTAAGTTATATTGTTGCCGTTGTGCTTAACGGAAAATTCAGGGGGAGAGCCTTTTTCCGTTCGATATTTTTTGTTCCCGTTATTATTACAACCGGCGTTGTTATGCAGTACATTAAGGGCGATCCTGTTATGGAGGCTATGCGCGGCGCGGAAAGCAGCAGCATTTATTTAAGCGGTCTTATAGATTTTAATGAGGTATTTAACGACCTTGGAATTCCGCAAAATATCGGCAACATTATTTTCGGATATGTTGAAGATATTTTCAACCTTGTTTGGAACAGCGGTATTCAGATCGTGCTGTTTATTTCCGGTCTTCAGTCTATTCCGGAGCAGCTGTATGAGGTTTCAAAGGTGGAGGGCGCAACTAAATGGGAAGAATTTTGGTATATAACCACACCGATGATGAGTACAACAATAAATCTGGTTCTCTGCTTTACGGCCATTGACTTTTGTATGGGCGAATCCAACAAGGTTATGAAGCAGGCATATACGGTTTTGACCGATGATCAGAATTACGGACAAAGCTCCGCTATGATGTGGCTGTTTTTTGCCGGTATAGGTATACTTTTCGGCATTGTGCTGCTGCTTATCAATAAAAAGATATTTAAGAAATGGGAGTGAGGAAGGAATAATGGATAATTTATCCCGAATTAAAAAAAGAAAAAAGCTTGCGGCTTTATCTGCAAATGTTTTCCGTTATTTCTTTCTTATTACCGTAAGCTATATTGTAATGTTTCAGCTGTTTTATATTTTTACATATGCCTTTCGCGATACGGTCGACTTAACCGATCCCGGCGTTGTTTGGCTTTCTAAAAATTATACATTACAGCATATTAAAGACGCGGCTAAGGTATTGCAATACGGCAAATCGGTCTTCAACACGGTTTCCATTCAGCTGATAAGCGGCATATTGGAGGTGCTTTCCTGCGCAATAGCGGCTTACGGCCTGGCAAGATATAATTTTTTCGGTAAAAAGCTGCTGTTTGCGATGGTGCTTCTGACCATTGCCGTTCCCGCTCAGATGATAGCGGTTCCTATGTATTTAAACTATGCAAGGTTTGATATATTCGGTATTTTAGGCCTTATCGGAAAGCTTACCGGTAAAATGCTTAAGCCCAATCTGCTTGACAGCGGTTTGGTATTTTATCTGCCTTCTGTTTTTGGGGTAGGGCTGAATTCGGGCTTGTTTATATTTATTTACCGCCAGTTTTTTAAGGGGCTGCCGAAGGAATTTGAAGAAGCCGCCGCAATTGACGGCGCAGGACCGCTGCAAACCTTTTTACGGGTTATACTTCCGTCAAGCAAGGTTGCCATACTGACAGTGTTTATATTTTCGGTTGTGTGGCATTGGAACGAGTATTATTATTCGGTGCTGTATTTTGAAGATAACTACCCGTTGTCGGTTCAATTGTCGCTTCTTAATACATCGGCTGCAAGCGGGGGATTAGATGATAACCGCGGTCTTACCATGGCGGCATGCTTGATTTTTATATTGCCGGTGCTTATATTGTATGCCGTTTTGCAAAAGCAGTTTATTAAAAGTATTGACCGCGTAGGAATTGTAGGATAGGGGAAATATTTTATGTTGGAAATAATTCAGTTATCTTCCCTTGAAAAGGTATTGCCGAAGAGTGAATGCAGCGCAGTGCCTATCGGAGAAATTGAAGTATTGGGCGGCGAGCGCTTTACCTTTCAGATAGCCTATAAGGCAAGCTATACCGAAAAGTACAGCTTTACAATAGAATCGGATATAACCGAGCATTTAAAAATTTACGACGTGGGGAATATGGCTGTGCAGCTTACAACCTCGCCTGAGGGAATGAACGACGCAAATTACATTTGTCACGAGGCGGCGGTTCTGCCTGACAGACTGATTCCCAATAAAAGCGGTATTTTAACGGCAAATATTTATTACAAGTCTTTATGGATCGAATCCGATCTGGCAGTGCCTGCGGGTAAACACAAAATAAAGGTGAAATTTAAGGAATTTAAAGATAACGGCAGTAAAGCCTTACCGGATCCGACGGTACTTACGTCTGTAATGGAAGTAAATGTTATGAATGCGGTTCTGCCGCATCAGGAGCTGCTTTGCACTCAATGGCTTTATGCCGATTGCATTAAGGGCTATTACGGCTTTGAGGATGACAGCGAAGAGCTTTGGTCTATGATTGAAAAATACATTAAAACCGCTGTGGACTACGGCATCAATATGATCCTGACTCCGTTGTTTAATTTGCCGCTTGATACGAATATAGGCGGCAGGCGTCCCGTAAGCTTTCAGCTTATAGACGTATACTGCGAAAACGGCGGATACACATTCGGCTTTGAAAAGCTGCGCCGTTGGATAAGAATGTGCCTGTCGTGCGGCATAGAATATTTTGAAATGTGCCATATGTTCTCGCAGTGGGGCGCAAAATACGCTCCGCATATAGAAAACACGGTTAACGGCAAAAAACAAACAATGTTCGGCTGGAAGGTTGCCGCAACAGACGATTCATACAAGCTGTTTTTGAAAAAAATGATTCCCTGTCTTTTAAGCGTTTTAAAGGAGGAGGGCGTTTTTGAAAAAACCTTTTTCCATATTTCCGATGAACCGAATGATGAACAGCTTGAGGGTTATCTTGCGGCAAAGAAAATTATAGAACCCTTAATAGAAGGCAGACCTATTATCGACGCTCTTTCCCATTACGAATACTATGAAAAGGGAATAACCGAATTCCCGATCGTATCTATCAGCGCTATGAAAAGCTTTGTTGAGCGGGGCGTTAAGCAATGCGGCGTTTATTATTGCAGCGGCGACGTTCTCGGCGTGAGTAACCGTTTGATCAGTATGCCGTCTTGCAGAAACCGATTTATCGGATTTCAGATTTTCAAATTCGGCGTAAAGCTGTTTTTGCATTGGGGATATAACTTTTATTATTCTCAGCTTTCAAAAAGACTTATAAATCCGTTTTGTGAAAACGACGCGGACGGAGCCTTTCCTGCCGGAGACGCATTTTCCGTTTACCCCGAAAGCTACGGACCGGAGCATTCGCTGAGAATGACCGTATTTGCCGAAGCGCTGCAGGATCTGCGCGCCGCAAAGCTGCTTGAGAGCAAAATAGGCCACGACGCCGTTGTAAAGCTTTTGGAGGAGGAGTACGGCAGGGAAATCACCTGCAATATATGTGTTGACGATCCGCAGGTTTTAATTAATATGCGTAAGCGTATCAACGAAAGGCTGAGCGTGGTGATATAGCCTGTCGGAAGCGCTTTATTGTATAAATCAAATTATGAAATTAAGAGGATTTTTCTATGTATAGTTTCAAAATAGATGACTTGGAAATAAAAAAATATGAAAGCAGAGACGATATGGGCCGTGCTGCTGCTTCCGATATTGCTGAATGTATTAAAGCGCTGCTTGAAAAGCAGCCCGTTGTAAATATGATATTTGCAGCGGCGCCTTCTCAGAATGAAATGTTAAAATACCTGTGCGACGAAAAAGGGATAGATTGGAAACGCATAAATGCATTTCATATGGATGAGTATGTGGGCTTAAAAAGCGACGCGCCGCAGTGCTTCAGCAACTATTTAAGGGCACATATATTTGATATTAAACCGTTTAAGTCGGTTAACTGCCTGAACGCAGATGTAATTGACAGCGAAGCTGAATGCAGGCGCTATTCAAAGCTGCTTTACAATAATCCCTGCGATATAGTTTGTATGGGCATAGGCGAAAACGGACATATAGCGTTTAATGACCCTCATGTTGCGGATTTTAACGATAAGGCTGCGGTCAAGGTGGTGGATCTGGACGCGGTGTGCCGTATGCAGCAGGTAAATGACGGCTGCTTTGCAAGCATAGATGATGTACCGAAGTACGCAATGACCTTAACAATACCGGTTATGATGGCTGCCAAATACCGCTTTTGCGTGGTGCCCGGACCGACAAAGGCAAAGGCGGTTTATGAAACCTTATATTCAAATATTTCGGAAAAATGCCCCGCCGGCATTTTAAGAACAAAGAAAAATTCGGTTTTATACTGTGATAATGACAGCAGTTCTTTGTTAAACAATAAATAATTACTGCGTAATTAAAGGTTAGGAGAGGTTTTTAATGGTTGTAAGAATAGGCGTAATAGGAATAGGAAGTATGGGTACGGGGCATGCCAATTATTTGCTTAACGGTGAAATTAAAAACGCCGAATTGACTTGCGTTTGTGATATAGAACAAAACAAGGTAAATACGTTTTGTAAAAATCACCCCGAAATAAAGGGCTATCTGAATTATGAGGATCTGATCGGGTCAGGTGAAGCAGACGCCGTTATAATAGCGGTTCCTCATTATTTGCATCCGATCATAGCTACATACGCCTTAAGGCATAATATGCATGTAATTGTGGAAAAGCCGGTAGGAATTTACGCAGAAAATGTTGCTGAAATGAATAAAGCCGCCGAAGAGAGCGGCAAGGTGTTTTCATCAATGTTCTGCGTCAGGACCGATCCCTACTTCCGCAAGATCAAAAAGCTTGTTCAAAGCGGAGAGTTGGGCGGCATTAAGCGGGTAAATTGGATAGCAACCGATTGGTACCGCCCGCAGGCTTATCATAATTCTTCGGCATGGCGCTCTTCCTGGAAGGGCGAGGGAGGAGGGGTTTTGGTTAACCAAAGTCCCCATAATTTAGATTTGATTCAATGGATTTTCGGTCTTCCGGAAAGCGTTACGGCAACTGCCGAATTCGGTAAATATTATGACATTGAGGTTGATGACGAAGCTACCGCAATATTGAAATATCCTACGTTTTCCTGCGTTTATATTGCGTCAACGGGCGAAACCCCCGGAACAAACAGGCTTGAAATATCTGCCGATATGGGTAAGCTTGTTCTTGAAGGCGGACAAATCAGGTTTTTCAGAAACGTTCAGTCCGAACGCGAATATAACAGGAATAATAAAGATGTAATGGATAAGCCTGAATTTTGGGAGTGTACGGTACCCCCGTTGAAGGGACAAATGAAGCACCAAAATATAACGCAAAACTTTGTTAATGCAATACTGTTCGGCGAGCCATTGATAGCTCCGGGAGCCGACGGAATACACGAGGTTGAATTGGCAAATGCAATTTATGTGTCTGCATGGACCGAGCAAAAGGTTACGTTACCTCTTGATCCGGCAAGGTTTTCGGAATTATTAAACGAAAAAATTAAAGCTTCAAAAAAAGGGTAAGGTTATGAAAAAAATTCGTATAGGATTTGCAGGGCTAAGGCACGGCCATATCTTCGGTTTGTATAATTTGGCTCGGCAAAATGAATATTTAGACGTTGCGGGTGTGTTTGAGGATTCTCCCGAAGGAATGGCAGAGGCCGAGAAAAACAATGTGGCTGTTACACATACCGACTATAAATCTTTATTGGCAGAGGTTGACGCGGTAGCCGTGGGAACATTTTATGCCGATAGGGGCAGACTATGCATTGAGGCGCTTGAGGCCGGCAAACACGTAATAGCCGATAAGCCCTTATGCACTAGGTTAGACGAGCTTGCGAAAATAAGGGAATTGGCTGAGAAAAAATCGCTCACCGTTGGAATGATGCTGGATTTAAGGGATAACAAAAATGTTGTTGCCGCAAAGGAGCTGACAGACAGCGGCGAAATAGGCAAAATCAATAACATATGCTTTCAGGGGTATCATCCGTTGATGTACGGCGTTCGTCCCGATTGGTATTTTGAAAAAGGTAAGCACGGCGGCGTTATAAACGATATTGCCATACACGGCGTTGATTTGGTACGCCGCTTTACGGGCAGTGATTTAGATACGGTTATCGGCGCCCGCTGCTGGAATTTCTATGCAAAGCAATGCAGGCATTTCCGCGACAGCGCACAGTTTATGCTGAAAATGAGTAACGGCGCGGGCGTAATTGCAGATGTTTCTTATGCAACGCCGGATAATCACGGATACAATATACCCTTATATTGGAATTTTGCAATCAGCGGAGAAAAGGGTATGATCACATTTAATGCCGCAAGCGAAGGCGTTTCCTTATATAAACTCGGCAGCGAGCCTGTTATTGTTAAAGGTAAGCAGCCCGACAGAATTTATTTGGACGATATAGTAGACGAGATAATGAATCCCGCCGAACGTACCGTTACAACCGAAACCCTGCGCTCGGCGGAGCAGACATTGCTGATTCAAAAATCAGCCGATAGGAATGATGGCTAATGCTGACAAGAATTATTAACGGTATTTTGGTTTCCGATTCACAGTGCAAATACGGCGATTTGGTTTTCCGCGACGGGAAAATCACAACCTCCGCAGCTGCCGATGAAAAGGCCGATTGCATAATAGACGCGAAAAACTGTTATGTTTGCCCCGGATTTATTGATATACATACGCACGGAGCCGGAGGATATGATTATCTTGACAATACGCCCGAAGCCTTTTTGGGCGCGGCAAAAATGCAGGCAAGCGGAGGGGCGACTACCGTTGTACCTACCGTTACCTCCAGTGATACCGAAAATATGCGTAAGGCAATAAAAACCTTTGAAAAAGTAAAAAAGGAATATGATACTATCATAAATATGCCCGGATTACACTTTGAAGGACCGTATTTTGCTCTTTCGCAGAGGGGCGCTCAGGATGAAAAATATGTTCGCCCGTTCAATGAAAAGGAGTACAAAGGTATTTTAGACGGTACAGATTCCGTAATACGCTGGAGCGCGGCGCCCGAATTGGAGGGTGCGGAAAAATTTGCAGCGTATATGAAGGAAAAGAATATACTTGCCAGTATAGGCCACAGCGACGCGGAGTGCACGTGTGCGTTAAAGGCCTTCGGCGATGGATTTTCCCATATTACTCATTTATATTCAGGTATGAGCAGCGTACACAGGAAAAACGGATATCGCTATGCGGGTATTGTAGAAGCGGCTTATTTAGATGACGACGTAAGCGTTGAAATTATTGCGGACGGCGCGCATCTCCCGCCGGAGCTGTTAAAGCTTATTGTGAAGATTAAGGGCCCCGCAAAGGTTGCCTTGATAACAGACTCAATGCGCGCTGCGGGTATGCCTGAGGGAAAAAGTATACTCGGCGGCTTGAAAAACGGATTGGAGGTTCTTGTAGAGGACGGCGTGGCAAAGCTTTTAGACCGCTCTGCCTTTGCAGGAAGCGTTGCTCTTTGCAACAGATTGGTTCGTAATATGGTACAGTCGGCAGGGGTGAGCGTGGCAGACGCAGTGCGAATGATGACGCAAACGCCTGCGGAAATAATGAATTTCAGCAGTAAGGGAAGTCTGCGGCACGGATATGACGCCGATATAACAATACTGGATAAAAATTTCAATGTGGTGACTGTTATGGTTTCCGGCAAGCAGGTATACTCAAACGCCGATTTGTGTTAATGACAGCGGGGATATATTATAAACGGTTATTCAAAAGGCAGGGATATGTATGTCTGAATTAAAGGTTGCCGTAATAGGATGCGGTTCTATTTCTTGTATGCATTTAGATTCTGCGGCGGCGCTTCCTCAATCCGAAATTGTTGCCGTATGCGATATTAAAAAGGACAGAGCAGAGGCAAAAGCGTCGCTGTACGGCTGCAGGGCTTACTGTGATTACAGGGATATGCTGTTAAACGAGAAATTAGACGCGGTTCATTTATGCTTACCCCATTACTTACATATACCGGCAGCACGGTATTTTATAAATAACGGCGTAAACGTGATTTCCGAAAAGCCTATGAGTATCGGCTATAAAGAGGCCGAGGCGACCGTTCAATCGGCAGAAAGCCTGAATATTAAATACAGCGTGGTTTTTCAGTGCAGATATAATACGCCGTCGGTTTTTGTTAAGCAACGGATCGATAACGGAAGGCTGGGAAGGGTAAAATGCGCGCGCGTAATTCTTACGTGGTGCCGTCAGGACAATTACTATGCCGATTCCGACTGGAAGGGCACATGGGATAAGGAGGGCGGCGGCGTTGTAATAAATCAGGCAATTCACTCTCTTGATTTGGCAAACTGGTTTATCGGAAGCGATCCGATCTGTGTTCAGGCTTCTTTGCATAACCGTAATCACAAAAGTATTGCTGTTGAGGATACTGCCGAGGGCCTGATAAAATATGAAAACGGCGCATTGCTTTCTTTTTATACTACGAATAACTATCTTATTGACGAGCAGGTAGAAATAATGCTTTTGTGTGAAAACGGCAATGCAAGGCTTTCTTATAATGAAGCCGAGATCAAATACACAAACGGGGAAACCGAAAGAAGCGGCAATCACCCGCAAATGCTCGCAAAATATTCTTCGGGTAAGGAGTATTGGGGAACCGGGCATGCCATGCAGATCAATAATTTCTACAACAGCATATTGGGCAGGGAAAGGCTTGAAATTTCAGGCAGGGACGCCTTGAAGATTCAAAGACTTATTTGCGATATTTATAAAAGCGGAAATTTTGAAGGCAAATCAATATAACCCATTATACCAAAAGAGATGAGAGGCTCTCAACCTTCATTTGAGTTTACAATACAAGAAAATGCGAAAGGAGTTTTCATAATGAAAATAACGGGAGTGCTGCCCGCGCTTATAACGCCTGTAAAAAGCG
>ERZ808240.156-NODE-156-length-93242-cov-5.120017_pt1 | contig 93242 bp, 73 predicted proteins | sample MGYA00521084_ERZ808240 | MGnify/ENA primary metagenome ERZ808240 (study PRJEB31516, sample SAMN03275571) | gut metagenome | biome: mammalia-associated habitat; material: feces | host: Papio cynocephalus | place: Kenya | collected 2012-08-06 ...
CCAAGATGGACGAGGTCATCTTCGAGGAGTTCAAGGGCACGGGCAACATGGAGCTTCAGCTCGACCGCAAGCTCTCCAACAAGCGCATATTCCCCGCCGTTGACATCATGGCATCCTCAACGCGCCGCGACGACCTGCTGCTTCCGCCCGACGTGCTCAACCGCATGTGGATACTCCGCAACTACCTCGGCGACATGAACTCGCTCGAGGCCATGGAGTTCATGAAGAAGCGCATGGAGCTGACACGCACCAACGAGGAACTGCTCGCCACCATGTCCCGCTGACACTGACACTCGCGACACCGCCATGAAGGGGAAGGACGTACAGAAAACCAACGCCGCAAGGCTGCTCGACCGGGCCAAGATAGCGTACAGCCTCGTGCCGTATGCCTTTGACCCGGGCGACCTGGCAGCATCGCACGTTGCCGAGCAGCTGGGCGAGCCTGTCGAGCGCGTGTACAAGACCCTCGTGCTGCACGGCGACCGCAACGGACATTTCGTGTGCGTCATACCCGGCAACCGCGAGGTTGACCTGAAGAAGGCGGCGAAAGCGTCGGGCAACAAGAAGGCGGAACTAATACCGATGCGCGAACTGCTGCCGCTGACAGGCTACATACGTGGCGGCTGCACGGCAATAGGCATGAAGAAGCCTTTCCCTGTCTTCCTGCAAGAGGACTGCCGCAAGTTTGACATATTCTACGTTTCTGCCGGACAGCGAGGCTTGCAGCTCGCCCTATCCCCGGCTGACTACATCGCCTATACCCGCGCCACGGTGTGCGACATCGCCACCGCTGCCGATACCGCTGAACAATGAACACATTCGGACAGACACTCCGCCTGACGACATTCGGCGAGAGCCACGGCAAGGCCATCGGGGGAATACTCGACGGCATGCCGCCGCGCATACAAATAGACATCCGCCATGTCGCGGAACTGATGGCTGCACGCCGCCCCGGCTATAGCAGCTGCGTGTCAAAACGCCGTGAAGGAGACATAGTGGAGTTCCTTTCGGGCTTAACCGAAGGAGGCGTGACGCTTGGCACGCCCATTGGCTTCACGATACGCAACCTCGATGCGCATAGCGAGGATTATGAGGAGCTGCGGCACAAGTTCCGCCCTAACCACGGCGACTATACCTGGCTGGCGAAATACGGCATCCGCGACTGGCGCGGCGGCGGACGCGCTTCTGCCCGCGAGACCGCAGCGCGTGTGGCTGCTGCCGGCATCGCCGACCACCTCCTCATCGCCAAGGGCATTTCCGTCAATGCCAAGCTGGAAAGCGTCGGTGGCATGCGTGAGGAGTTTTGGGACACTCTGCTGAAAGAGTTGCGCCAGAACGGGGAGAGCATGGGCGGCGTGGTCTCATGCACCATTGACGGCGTGCCTGTCGGCCTCGGCGAACCGGTGTTCGGAAAACTGCAGGCGCAGCTTGCTTACGCCATGATGACTATCCCCGGTGTCAAGGGCTTCGAATACGGCATGGGCTTTTCTTCGGCCTACAAATGCGGCATGGACTGCGTTGACACGTTCGTTTGCTCCGACGAGGGCGAAGTGACCACACTCACCAACAACAGCGGCGGCATTCAGGGCGGCATCTCCAACGGCATGCCCATAAACATGCGCGTCGTCTTCAAGCCTACGCCCACGCTCGGGCAGACTGTCAAAACTATCGACGACACCGGCGCTGCGACGACACTCAAAGTCAAAGGGCGGCATGACCCCTGCATTGCCGTGCGCGGCACGGCAGTGGTACGCGCCATGGCGATACTCACCATTGCCGACGCGCTCCTCACCGCTGGACACAAATTCTGACGCGAGTGAATCCGTACTATACCGACTATGCCGAATACCTGTCGCGGCTGTTCCCGGGACAGAAGGTGCAGAAACTGTCAATCAACGCTGGCATGACCTGCCCAAACCGCGACGGCACTGTCGGCACAGGCGGCTGCATCTACTGCGACAACCGCACATTCTCGCCGCCGTATACCGACGCTCGCTTGTCCATACGCCGGCAGATCGAGGACGGCCGGAAATTCTTCGGCCGGAAATACTCGTTGATGAAATACCTTGCCTACTTCCAGAGCTATACCAACACTTTCGCTCCAGCCGGCACGCTGCGGCGGCTGTACGGCGAGGCCTTGGACTGCGAGGGGATAGTCGGCATAATCATCGGCACTCGCCCCGATTGCCTGCCGCCGGCGACGCTGGACTTGCTTGAGGAGACGGCACGCCGCGTCCCCGTAATAGTCGAGATAGGGGCGGAGACGAGCCACGACCATACGCTGCGCGAGATAAACCGCCACCATACTTGGCAATGTGTATGCGAAGCCATTGGCTCGCTCCACGACCGAGGCATCCATGTCGGGCTGCACCTGATAGCCGGGCTGCCCGGAGAAACACGCGAAGACATACTCGCGACTGTGCGTGCTGCATCGGCTCTGCCGATAGACACGCTGAAGCTGCACCAGATGCAGGTGATACGCGGCACGGAGCTGCACCGCCGCTACCTTGCCGGCACTGACCGCACGCTGCGCTTCACCGTTGACCAGTACCTCGACCTTTGCGCCGACATAGTGGCGACAGTGCCGCGCCGCATTGCCATTGAGCGGTTTGTGTCGCAGTCTCCGGCAGACATGCTTGTCTCGCCGCGCTGGGGACTGAAGAACTACCAGTTCACTGACCGCCTCCACCGCAAGTTGCGAGACCGCATTACTCAGAAGAAATGACATATACGGATATAGTATACGAAGAGAGGGGAGCACCGACTGGCGCTCCCCTCAACTGTATCGGGATTTGACTGTTGTCGTCAGGGTCAGCGTACCACTACCTTCGCGGTGGTCTTGCCGCACTTCACTACATAGATGCCCTTGGCGATGTCGATGCGTGTCAGGTCGCTGTCAACGGTGCCGCGGGCGATGATGCGTCCGTCAGCTGCCATTACAACTGCCTGGTTGCCCTCGTTGCCGGAGATTTCGATGTAACCGCGACCGCCGGCGATGCCACCGTTGCTGCGCTCGATGCCGTCTACCTGCGAGTTGGCAAGGTCAATCTGGCTGGAAGCGCGAGAGATTACTTCACCGCCCATGATGTCCATGATGGTGTAAACCTGATAGAGGGTGTACACGTTGGTGTTGTAGCCTTCGGAGTGCGTCCATGAGCGGGTTGCTCCTGTGCGTGCCATGTCAGAGAATGTGTTGGAGCGTATGCCGTAGCCGGTGACAGTGCCGTCGTACTGTGCCGGGGTGTACTTGATATTGTCTACGAAGAGGCAGAAGTTGTTCTCTGTGCCCTCATAGCGGATAGCGAAGTACTTGGCGTCTGCGGGGAGTGTAGCGTTGCAAGGCTTCCATGCGACATGGCTGTTGGTGAACGCTTCAACCTTCTTGAACGAGTCTGGATTGTCGTTGGTCGTAGAGTACCACAGCGAGATTTCCTCCTCGTAGAGTGTTTCGCCGTCAGCTTCTGATGCACAAGCGATCTCGAATGAAACCTCTGTGCCGCCTTTCACCTCTGGCGATACCAGCCAGTTGTCAACAGTGCCTGTCGGGGAGGCGATGGTCACGAGGATATTGTCGCCGCGCTTCTCTCTTTCCTTCAAGAGGGGGGTGAGCTGGCTGATCCAGTCGAGTTGGAATGACTGGTATGCAGTCGGTGCAAAACGGTCGGGATAGTTGATTGAGCCGAGCGAGTATGTAGCGAGTTCATCGCGGTCTATGTTGCGGAACGTGCCGAGCATGTCACCGTGGCTACCGGGTACAGTCTCCTCTGCACCGAAGGTGACAGCGGGCTCGTCCCATGTCACAGTCGCGCTCTTGTGGTCTTCAGCCTCAATTGCGCTTCCGTTCTGCGGAACGGGGATGTTGTCGGTGAATACCTTGAGTGGAACAGACATCGTGTTGTTGTCCGTATTGGTGTCGTCAGACTGTATGGCGAAGCTGAGAGTAGACTCGCCTATGAGGGCAACCTTCGGAGTGAGGGCGAAGGTGTATTCAGCCTCGTCGTTCTGCGCGAGAGTCTCGGCAGGGCGAGCTACGGTGAGGGTCTCGAGCACTTCAGAGCCGCGCATCACCTTGACTGCGCCGTCAGAGAGGGGCATTTCGGAAGAACCGAAGTTGCGCACCTTGGCGGTGAAGTTCAGGTTGTTGCCCACGTTGCCGTAGGTGTCGCCTGTTATTGCGGTAACCGCGAGGTCGTCGCCCTCGTAGTTGCGGATCTCAAATCGGTCGAGCAGGAAGTACTGCGAGTAAGAGCCGATGTTGACGCGGATAGCCACAGCCACCCAGTCGCGGTTCTGCATGTTGGCGGGCAGGTTGACAGTCTTGGTCTCCCAGCCGCTGCCGTCAGAGCCGGTGAATGTGGCGAGCAGGTGGTCGCGGTCGTTTTCGCAAGTTGCGAGCACCTCGACTGAAGTCGGGGTTGCTGCGCCGAAGAACATGTTGAGGTCAACCTTGACATTGTTCATGCCCTTGGTAGAGAACTTCGGCAGTGTCAGCTGGCTTGAGCCCTTCCAGTAAGCCACGAGAGCGATGCCGCTGTCGTTAGGTTCAACGCCTTCATCGGCGAGCTCTGCCGGGTCTGCGAAGCCCCATGAGGGGTAGAGCTCTGTGAGAGGCTCTATCATGTACGGCTCGTATGTCAGGTTGACGTTCTCGCCGGAATACGGGAATGTTTCCTTCATCGGCAGTCCGTAGGGCTGGCCGAGCACTTCGCCGACGGTGTAATAAGTGTTGGCGGAGCCGGCAGCGTTGGCTGCGAGCACGCCGAACTGCTCTATAGCGAGAGCCTGGCCGGCGGGTACGGTGTATGTAAACGTGGTCTCATGGCCGAGGTCGCGGTATTCTGCCCAAGCCTGTCCGGTATAGCGCATCAGCTTGTAGGTGCAGTCCTCGGGGATGACAGCGCCGCCGTTTGCGCCGCGCTTTTCTACGCGCCAGTCGAGCTTCATGCTGCGGTTGTCCGCGCTGATGGTCTTCTCTATGATTGCAGGAGCGGGGATGTCAACGCCTACGAACTGAGCCACGGATGTCGAGACGCCCTTGCCCTCGCTGCTGCTTGCGCAGATAGTGAATGTGTTCACGCCCTGGCCGGCTGCTATCTTGACAGAGGCAGTCTCGCCGGTTGCGGCAGTGACGGTCTTGGTCTCGACAGGTGAGGTGACAGCAGCTGTCAGAGATGTCCCGGCAGCGATGTCGTCGCCGGCGATGGTCTTGGTCGGCATCTTGAAGCTGACGTTGGCGAAGAGTGTCCCGTCCTCGGCAGCTGTGATGTTGATGTCCTGCACGGCAGCGGGTGCGCTCATCGATGACTCGGTGGCTGTCACCTTGAAGTTGCGTGCGTAGAGACGGTACTGGTTGGCGTCGGAGATGCAGTGGATTGCGATGTACTTCACGCCCGGTTCAGCGACCTTGAACATCAGGTCAATCGGGCTGAAGTTCTCGGCCTTGGAGATTTCCGTTGCGCTCTTGAGGACGGTAGCGGCACGCATGTCCTCGAGAGTCTTGCCGTTGCCGAGCACAACCTCGAAACGCTCAGTGCCGGCAAACGGGTGGTTGGATGCCCATGCCTCGAAGTTGAAGTTGTACACCGTGTTCGGGTCGGAGAAGTTGATGCCCGGAAGTATCAGGTAGTCGTCAGCCTGGTTGTCGCCGTGGCAGAGGTAGTAGAAGCCGCCGGTGTGGGGGTCTTGCTCGTCGTAGAACCATGTGCGCGGAGTGTCGCCACGGCTGTCATAGTCATTGTTGGCATTTATGATAGTGAACATGCCGCGCATTGCCGCAGACATCTCTGTCTCGCCTTCGGCCGGGCCGAGGTATACGGGGACGCTGAGTGCGCCGTCGTTGGCAAGGTCGTTTGACTTGCCGCGGGCGGAAGTCTTGCCGGCTGCCACAGCCTCAACCTCTGCAGAGTATGTTGCACCGCCTGCGGGGAGGGTGATGGAGAGGCTGTTGCCGCTCACCGGGGTGGTGTTCATCTTCACGCCGTCCAGATATACGTTGTATGTCATGTCCGAAGTGTTGATGTAGCCGTTGTTGATGCCTTTGGTCACGGGATTCCATGACACCTGTGTCTTGGAGAGGCGCACGTTCTCGGGAGCGCAAGGGATGTCGTTGCCTACATATTTCTCGATGTTGAGCGGCGCGCCGTATACCTTGTCGATGCCCTTGTAGGTGTAGGGGCGTGCGGTCACGACGTGCATGCCCTCTTCGAGAGTGAGGTCGACGCTGACAGTAGAGCCGGCAGCGGCGGTCTTGTCATAAGCCGGAGTGGAAGAGCCGTCGACAGTCACCTCGAGGAAGAGCGAGCCGGAGAAGGCTGCGCCGTCCTTGTCAGTAGAGGGCATGCGCAGCTTGGCGGTGCCGGCCAGCGACGCGCCGGTGAAATCCCAGCTGTCGAGGGTCACGGGGGCGGGTGCGCCGTCCACTACAAACGGGTCTGAGGTGTATAGGATGAGCCACTGCTCATCGTTGTTCATATTGCCGATTTCTGTGTATTTGCCGGTCTTTATGTCGATGAGACCCATTTCGGTCACGTCGATGTATTCAGCGGAAGTGGCTATGTATATCATGCCTTTGTCGCGAGGGCTGTATACCATCGATCCGATGTATTCGCCGATGCTGTGGTCTGACTCCACAGCGACCGTGAACTTCCCGGTCTTCTTGTCGAGACGGCTCAGTGAGCAGTCGTCGAAGAGAATGTATACATTGCCGTCCTCCGGGCACCATGCCATGGCGAGGCTGTTTTCTCCGTCGGAAACGGGGATGTCTCCCAAGCGTTTATATGTCCCTGTTTTGGGGTCATACGTCATCGTCTGGTACTGGTTGCCGTTGTCAGCACGCGATGTGATCAGGTACACGATGTCGTTGTCCGAGTCGTAAGCGCAGTTCCACACCACCTTGTCGTAGCCTCCGAACAGATCGAATGTTTCCTGGCTTATCAGTGCGCCTGAAGCCACGTCGAAGACCCGCATGCCCATCTCCTCGAGTCCCGAGCTGTTGGTGGATTTGTGGTACCATGTCACGAGCTGGCCGTTGCGTACATATCCGCATGAGGGATAGTATGACTCCTGGCTCCAGATGTTGGTGGACTGGGGTACTTTGACGTTGTACCATCCCTGCGACTGGGGGAACTGCGACGAGTTGTAGCCCAGGTATCCGTAGAAAGTGCCGGCGGCATTCACGCGCATGGGCGCGAGGCCGTTGGGCTGGGTTGCTTTCCGCGCCTTGTGTGACGGAACTTCCATCAGCACGGGCTTGGGCAGGTTGCCGCTGTTGAAAGCGTCAACCTGAATGCCGCGATAGCGTGCGTCGCCGTTTAGCCTCACGATCTCCTCGCCGGAGACCTGTGCCTTGGAGGCTGCTGAACGCCGCTCAATCTGCTGTGCCGACGCGCTTAATGTCACGCCCGCCACGAGCAATGCGGCTGTAAGACTGTAAATTCTTGACATTTGATTATTTATTAGGTATAGTATAGAGCATGGTTTACCCTGCAAAGATACCAATTTTCCGATAATGATAAATCCGGCACCCCATGGAATGCCGGATTATTACGCAACTTTAACTATAAGCGCATACCCTCTGCATATTTCTCGCATACCTTGCGGCGGTCAGCCGAGCGTGCCACGGTTGGCGAGCATCATCATGATGCCGGTGGCTATGACTGCCACGAAGAAGGTTATGCCTATCCACATCTTGGCACGGTTCGTAAGCTCGTAGGCCCGCTCTTTCTCGCCGTTGCGCCATGCGCGGTTGGCGGAGGCGGCAAACCATACGGCTACAAGGCCGAGCAGCGAGCCGCACAGCAGCGTGACTATGATGGCATACGGCAGCAGGTTGCGCGGCGGCACGCTGTAGTCGGGGCGCGTGTCGTTGGGCGGCAGCACCGGGGTGCCGGAACGGCGCACGATGTGCCGGAACTGCGGCGGCAGCGAGTCCATGTTTTCCTCGCCCGCATCTTTGGGCGCGGCTGGTATGGTCTGCGGCTGCTGCGAGGGGTGCATGGCGGCGAACAGCCGCTGGCGGAAGGCGCGGCAGATGTCGGCGTTGTCACGCGCTTTTTGCCAGTCTTCCATCCCTTTGCACCATACGTATGTGTCAGGGGTTACGCCGGCATCGGCGAGCTCTGTCAGCAGGTACGGCCCGCGCTGCTCGCCCTCTATCATCGCGAAAAATTTCTTCGGCATTGTCTGTTTCTTTTATGCAAAGCGTTTCGGACGACAACGGCATCAGAGACGCAGGATGCCGCCTAGCATCATGCGCAGGCTCTCGTAGTAGTCATAGTCGTAATCGTATGGGTCGTAATATGATGAGTTGCCGTTCACTGTGTCATAAATCAGGACGGACAATGCTGTCAACAGCAGCAGGACGGTGATGATGCTGAGCGCGCCGAGTATGATAGATATTGTGCTCATTGAGCGGACGGAGCGTGCCATGTTCTCGGCCGCCTCCCTGTTGCCTGCGGCTGCGACCTTGACGGCGTTGCCTGATTTGGAGATAGCCAGTATTGCCAGTATCAGTGATGGCACAGCGAATATCCAAGCGATGAAGTATGAGAATATGCCGAACACCATTGCCGCCGAGGCTGTCACGATTGCTGCCACCGCTACGCCTTTGCCGGATTTGAAGTCAACGGGGGCGGCATATTCGGCAGGGGTGTTGGCGGGGTTGTATCTGTTACTCGCGGGCGGCGCCGGCGGTGTCTGCGGCATTTGGGGAGTGTATGGCGCAGCCGGGCGTGCGCAGGGCGAGGGTGGCGGCACTGCTCCTGTCGGCGAGCCGGGCTCTGGCGCGGCTGTATAGGGCTGCGGCGCGGGCGTGCCGGCAGTTGGCGGCGGACAGGCTGGCGTCGTCATGCCGGATGTCGCTGGAGGAGGAACGGCGCCGGCAAGTGGTGCGGGAGGCACTGGTGTGCCGTAGGCCTGCGGTTCTGGTTCTGCCGGCGGCAGTGTCTGGAGCGTTTCGGGTTCTTGGATAGGTTCGGGAGCAGGCGCAAAGAAGTCGGCGAGCTCGGCGATTTCATTTGCGGGCTTCCATGCGTCGAGGCCTTCGTGCCATACCAGCGTGTCAGGGGCGATGCCGTACGCCGCCAGCTCTTCCTTCTCGTAAGGGCCTGCCGGCGAACCTGCGTTGTTGTAATAGAATTTCATAATCTGTTTGCATTAAATGTGTCGATAAAAATAGGTGGCACGTCAGCCGCACTTGGAGGTGCCGCAAGAGGTGCATATCAGGCAGCCCTCCTGGTAGATGAGTGTTTCGGCGCCGCAGTTGGGGCATTTCTGCCCCTTGGCGTTTGTGCCGTTGGGGATATACTTCTTCAGTGCGCGTTCCACGCCGTTCTTCCACGTGTTTATGCTGTCGGAGTCCAGCTCGAGGCCGCTTACGAGCTTCAGCACCTGGTCGATGGGCATGCCGTAGCGCAGCACGCCGGAGATCAGCTTGGCGTAGTTCCAGAACTCTGGGTTGAACTTCTCGCTCAGCCCCTCAATGGTGGTCTTGTAGCCGCGCTTGTTGATAAACTGGAAGTCGTACCGCTTGCTTCCGTCGGCGGCTTGCGCCTTGATAATCTTGCCGTGCGACACGCTCTTGGGGCAGAATATGCCGTCCTCGTCGTCGGCGAGGCCTGTGAATATCTCGTAGGGCTTGCCGTCAACGAGGCCGACGAAGGCTATCCACTTCTCCTTGTTGTTCTGGAAACGCACCACATCGGCTTCGAGTTCGATAGGGCGTTTCACTATGTGCTGCGGCGTATGTATCAGCGCCGGCTTGGCGTCCTTCTTCTTGACGGCTTCGAGCACATTGTTGCGTGAGCCGTCGCGGTAGACCGTGCAGCCCTTGCAGCCGGCTCGCCAGGCCTCTGTGTACAGCTTGCCGACCATCTCCTCTGTCGTGTCGGCGGGGAGGTTGATGGTTACGGAGATGCTGTGGTCCACCCATTTCTGGACAGCGCCCTGCATGCGCACTTTCTCCATCCAGTCCACGTCGTTGCTCGTGGCCTTGTAATACGGCGACTGCGCCACCAGCGCGTCAATCTCTTCAGCGGTCATGTTGCGGCGCGGCTCGATGCCGCGAGTGCGCATCCACTCGACAAACTTGTGGTGGTATACTATGTATTCTTCGAAAGCGTCGCCCACTTCGTCCACGAAGTCTATGACCGCGTTCTCGTCGCTGGGGTTGACCTTGCGGCGGCGTTTGTAGACGGGGAGGAAAACCGGCTCGATGCCGGAGGTGGTCTGGGTCATGAGCGAGGTCGTTCCGGTCGGGGCTATGGTGAGACAGGCAATGTTGCGCCGTCCCTGGCGTGCCATCTTCTCGTAGAGGGCTGGGTCAGCCTCGCGCAGCCGCTGTATGAACGGGTTGTCTTTCTCGCGCTCTGCGTCATAGACTTCAAACGCTCCGCGCTCCGCAGCCATGTCAACCGATGCGCCGTAGTATGCCAGAGCCAGCTGCTTGTGCACCTCGACGGAGAAAGCCGTTGCCTCGGGCGTGCCGTAGCGGTAGCCGAGAGCCGCGAGCATGTCCCCCTCGCCGGTGGTGCCGCAGCCCGTGCGCCGGCCTTTCAGGGTCATGGTGCGTATCTTGTGCCACAGGTTCAGTTCCGTCTGCTTCACCTCGTCGGTTTCAGGGTCGTGTGCTATCTTGTCGATGATCTTGTCGATTTTTTCCATCTCGAGGTCGATGATGTCGTCCATGATGCGCTGCGCCTTGCGGACGTGGGTGCGGAACAGGTCGAAGTCAAACGACGCATGGTCGGTGAACGGGTCGCGGACATAGCTGTACAGGTTGATCGCCACGAGGCGGCAGCTGTCGTAGGGGCAGAGGGGTATCTCTCCGCAGGGGTTGGTCGAGACGGTGGTGAAGCCTTCGTCTGCATAGCAGTCGGGGACGGATTCTCGCAAGATTGTGTCCCAGAACAGCACGCCGGGTTCTGCGCTCTTCCATGCGTTGTGGACTATCTTGCCCCACAACGCCTTGGCGTTGATGTCCTTGCTGTACAGCGGATTTTCGCCGCTTATAGGGTATGTCTGCGTGTACTTGCCGTCAGACAGGGCGGCACGCATGAATTCATCGTCAATCTTGACTGACACATTCGCGCCAGTCACCTTGCCCTCGGTCATCTTCGCGTCGATAAACGCTTCGGAGTCCGGGTGCTTGATGCTCACGGTGAGCATCAGCGCGCCGCGCCGTCCGTCCTGCGCCACCTCGCGTGTGGAGTTGGAATACCGCTCCATGAACGGCACGAGTCCTGTCGAGGTGAGAGCCGAGTTTTTCACAGGGCTGCCCTTCGGGCGGATGTGCGAGAGGTCGTGCCCCACGCCGCCGCGCCGCTTCATCAGCTGCACCTGCTCCTCGTCTATCTTGATGATGCCGCCGTAAGAGTCGGGCATGCCGGTAAGGCCGATGACAAAGCAGTTGGAGAGCGAGCCTATCTGGTAGTCGTTGCCGATGCCCGCCATCGGGCTGCCTTGCGGCACGATGTATCGGAAGCAGCGCAGCAGCGAGAACACCTCGTCCGCGCTCATCGGGTTGGGGTATTTCGCCTCGATGCGGGCTATCTCGCCGGCGATGCGGCGGTGCATGTCGTCTGGTGTCAGCTCGTAGATGTTGCCAAACGAGTCTTTCAGGGCATATTTGCTCGACCAGACGCGGGCTGCGAGCTCGTCGCCCTTGAAATATTCGAGCGAGGCATTGTAGACCTCATCGTAAGTGTATGTTTTCCTGTCGGTTCCCATCGTACAGTATGAGTCTTGTTGGTTAGAAGTATTGCGAGTGCAAATATCGCAAAAAAAATCCGATTGTCCAACTCCTCCCCGCACTTTCCTCCTCTGTTTTGTCCTGAAAAGGTTGGCTTACAAATGAGAGAAAATGAGCACGATGCCAAGGGGAACACGTGCAACAGACGCAACAACAGGAAACAAAGAAATCATCATCAATAACCCATGAAACTAATATCACTATGAACGATTGCAAGAAACTCACCGTTACTCACTCGACCGCCTCGCTGTCGAGGCGGCGGGGTGCGACTGCACCTCCTTCCGGCAGCGGTCCTCCCCCGGCTTTGCCCCGGCGTACTGGCGGTAGGGGCGGTGCAGGTCGAGGCAGTGGAAGCGGTGTATGTGACGCGCCCCCTCTGGCGGCGGCGTCATGTAGTCGCCGAATACTTGCCGCAGGTACGTGCCGTTGTCGCGCATGCCTGCGGCCTGCATGTCCTCGAAGCCTGTCGGTGTCGGCTCTCCGAGCACCAGCTCGCGGTCTACTATCGAGGGGATGCCGTCGTTGAGGTTGACCGCCACGAGGCGTGAGGTTTCAAAGGGGCAGCGTGTCATCTCGCGGCGTATCGCCCCTTGCAGCTTATCCACGGTACAGAGGCGGCGCAGCAGGCGCGGCACCCATGAGGAAGGTCCGCGTCCGTGGCGGAAGGGGTCGCGGCAGCGCAGGTAGAGCATCTTGCGCAGGGTCTGGTAGCGCAGGTTGTGCAGCCGTCGGGCCAGCGGGCTGTCTGGCACGCCGTCTATGGGGAATATGTCGAGGTACACGCCGCCGAGGTAGTAGAGGTGCGGCCGCTCGATGAGGGTGGTTGACGCATCCTGCACCTTGCCGAAATGGAGCGGGTACTTCTTGTCGTTCTCATAGCAGACGAACTCGTATGGCTCGGGGAGAATCTCGCGGCTGTGTGCTATTAGCCTGTCGTAGTCGGGGCGGGGCATGGCCAGGTCCACGTCGTCGTCCCAGGGTATGAAGCCCTTCTCGCGCACCGCGCCGAGCAGCGTGCCGTCGGCCATGTACCAGCGCAGGGAGTGCCGCTCGAAGGCGGCGGCGACATCCTTTAGCATCGCGAGCAGGTGGAGCTGGAGGGTGCGAATGTCATAGTTCGTTCCGGGGTTGTTGTCTGCCATTTCAGTTGTTGTTTGTGATGAATGCGTGGAGTGGAGGTTCGGAGGCACGCCGTGTCCCTGCACTGCCGCTCAATAAACGGGTGCGGGGCGGTGCGAGAGCCGTATGCCGGCCGCACCGTCCCGCTGTGCGATATTGTCAGGTATGACGTATTTGTCAGAGGCCGAATTTCTTGCGGAGGTTCTCGAGCATGTCAACGGTCATGCGCTCGAGGTCGTACTCGGGCTTCCAGTCCCACTCCTGGCGGGCGCAGGTGTCGTCGAGGCTGTCTGGCCAAGAGTCGGCTATGGCCTGGCGCAGTGGGTCGAGCTCGTATTCCATCTCAAATCCGGGGACATGCTCCTTGATTTTGGCGGAGATGATTTCGGGGTCGAAGCTCATGGAGGCGATGTTGAACGAGTTGCGGTGAACGAGGCGCGTCGGGTCAGCCTCCATTATTTCCACGGCAGCGCGGAGCGCGTCGGGCATGTACATCATGTCCATGAACGTGCCGGGCTTGAGGGGGCATTTGAATTTCTCCCCCTTGACGGCGCTGTAGTAGATGTCAACGGCGTAGTCAGTCGTGCCGCCGCCCGGAGGCGCTACGTATGAGATGAGGCCGGGGAAGCGCACCGAGCGTGTGTCCACGCCGAAGCGGCGGGCGTAGTAGTCGGAGAGCATCTCGCCTGTCACCTTGGTCACGCCGTAGATTGTGTCGGGACGCTGTATGGTGTCCTGCGGGGTCTTGACGTGGGGGGTGTTCTTTCCGAAAGAGCCTATTGAGCTGGGGGTGAAGACGGCGCATTTCTTCTCGCGTGCGACCTCGAGGGTGTTGTACAGGCCGCCTACGCCGATTTTCCAGGCGAGCTGGGGGCGTGCCTCTGCCACTGCGGAGAGGAGGGCGGCGAGGTTGTAGATGGTGTCGACGTTGTACTTCTCGACAGCGTCGGCTATCATCTGCGCGTTGGTGATGTCAACCTCCTCTGCCGGGCCGGACTCGAGGAGCACGCCTTTGGGCTCTGCCCCTTTGATAAAGCCGGCGACTATCTGCCCTTCGGGGTATTCGCGGCGGAGTTTCATGGTGAGCTCAGAGCCTATCTGGCCTGTCGCTCCGATTATAAGAACATTTTTCATCCTTGATTACAATCGATTAGATGGTTATTGCACTTTTCAGTACGCAAAATTACCCATAATATGTATGGTACACAAAATATTGCGTGCAAAAAATTTGAACGCCCCGTGTCAGGTGCGCATGATGCAGACGAGGATGCGCTCGGTCATCTGGCCGCGCAGCAGTCGGCGCAGCTCGCGGCGGCGCATCTTGCCGCACGGCACTACGGCTATGAGTTGTGCTTCGGGGCGGTCTATGAGGTGGGCTATCTCTGATACCAGCTCGGGCTCCGGCACTTCGACGGCGACACAGCGGCAGCCCTGCTGCATCAGCTGCTCGGCCTGCTCGCGGAAGGCGCGTGTCTCTATGGCATCGTTGCCGGCTGCATCGGTGTCGGGGTATGCCATTGCGATGCCCATGTCCACGTCATTGAAGGTGGCTACGATGCCTTGCGCCGCGCTGGTGTGCGTGAAGTCGGCGATGTAGAGCATCGTCTTGCCCTCCATGGCGGCGAGGCGTGAGCGCATCACGCGGATGTCCTCATCAAGGAACGAGGCCTCCTCCAGGCCTATGAATTTCAGGTCAACGGGCTCACGCACGACGTCGCGGCGGCGCATGAGCCACCACAGCAGGAGCGTGGGGAGAGCGAGCGAGAGCAGGAAGGCTGCCACGAGGGCTATCATCCCCTTGGTCTTGGAGGGCTTGATGTCGCTGTATGCGGCATCGACCACAAACCCTGTCGTGTCAGTGGAGTATAGGCGCAGCTCGGCGGCCTCGCGGCGCTGGAGCAGGTAGAGGTACATCTCGTTTTTGATGGCCTTGTCGCGCATCAGGTCAAACAGCTCTCGCTCCAGTCCTGGGAGTGTGCTTACTTTCGCCTTTGCCTCGTCGGAGAGGGAGTGCATCGTGCCCAGGTCGCGGCGGCTGCGCTCCACGCCCTGCGAGAAGTCGGTGATGATAGTGCTGCGCATCTTGGCTATCCGCTCGTTGATGCTCTGCATCGAGGGGTGCTCCGGGGTGGCTGAACGCTCCAGCTCGCGCTTCTCGCTGACGAGGCGGTTGTACTCCTCGGCAAGTGGGTTGGGGGTTTCGCCGGCGAGCGACACGGGTATGAAGCTGTTGCCGCTGTTGTCCTTGTTGAGTGTGTACAGCACCTGGTCGTAGTATGTCAGGGCGTTTTGGGAGCGTGCCATGCTTGCCCGCGAGCCTATGGCCTGTGCCATCCAGCCTGCGGAGTCGAGTGCCATTGCCGTCAGGTTGTTGTCGCGCTTGAACCGTTCCACCTTTGCCTCCGATTCGTTGAGCTGCTGTATGAGCTTCTGCAGGCGGTCGTTGCAGTATTCCAGCTCGGTGGCTGCGGTCTCGCGCTTGCGGTTGAGGCGCTTGGCGTTGTACTGCTCCATGATGCAGTTCAGTATGGTCTCGCCTCGCAGGGGGAGAGGGTCGGTGATTTCAAGGTCTACAGCGTCCGAGGTCTTGTCGTTGACCTCAATGGTCAGGTCTTTGCGCATATTTTCAACCACAGCCTGTGTGCCGCTGATGATGATGTCGATGTTCTCGTCGGCGGCAGGGTTGTAGCCCTCTGCCGGCTCTATGCGCACGGCGAGCGTCGGGGTCTTGAAGGTGTATGGCAGCTTGACCCCCTCGGCTTCGGCGGCTGTGAATATCCCCTTGGGACCTTTCACCGCTCGCAGGTCTGCCACGCCGTCGTGCATGTGCACTTTGATGTTGACGCCCCGATGCAGCGTGTCGAGAACCTGCTGCGGCACGGCGGCTCGTACCGGGGCTGCGGGGTAGAGCAGCTGCTTGCCCAGGCCGTCGCGGCGGACATATGTGACGTTGAGGCCTGCCTGGCGCACCACGCGGGACAGCACGTCGTTGGAGTTGATCAGGTTCATCTCGTTGGCCACCGCCGCAGACGACATCGACAGCATGCGCAGCGCGGCAGAGTTGGAGGCTGCCGCCGCGAGAGCCGCCCCCTCGGGCGAGGAATCCTCGATGAGGAGCGTGGCGCGGGAGTTGTATGTCGGCATGCGGAATGTGCAGTATGTCGCCGCAAGGGTCATGAACACGATGAAGCAAGCGGCATATAGCCACCATCGCCTCTTCATCTCTCGCCATATACGGCGCAGGTCAATGTCATTGCTTTCTCTTTTCATATATCGTTGTTATCTTATTCTTTTGGGAAGAACCGGCGGTTTCGCCGCTGCATCGGGGACGGCCTTCTGGCGGCGTGCGGCAATGAGGCGTTTGCCGGTTATGCAGGCCAGCCCGAGAAGCATCATCATGCACTCGCCGTGGGGCTGGAATATCAGGGTGCCGGTGGTGAGCTCTATCAGCAGCGTCGCTATCAGCGTCGCGCCTATCGCGAACAGGTATTTGTACCGTCCGTCCTCGTATTTCGTCAGTACGCGCAGGTAACGGTAGATGTGCGTCCAGAACCACACGAACAGTATGATGCCGACAATGCCGAACTGCGCCAGCGAGGCGTAGTATGCGTCGCTGATGAAATCGGGCATGCTCTCGCTCAGTCCCCACACGTGGTTGAGGCCGTAACGCTCGTACAGCGTCGAGTAGGGCGACGCAGATGCAAACGAGGCGAATGAGGCCAGCCCCGACCCGAAGAGGGGAAAGTCGATGAGCACCAGCACCATGCCGGCGTACAGCGCAGCACGCGCAAACGAGTCCAAGTTGTTCATGTCAAACACGCCCGCGCCGCCCATGAGGAAGTAGAAGCTGAACTTCTGCCACACCGCCGCCACGAATATCACGGCGACGACCGCCAGCCCTGCCATTGTGCCGGCGCTCATGCGGCGCAGCATGCCGGGGCGGTAGAACGCGAACAGGACGAAGGCTATGATGAACTCGCCGTAGTATTTCGAGCGGCCGCAGGCTATGCCGGCTGCCATTATCACGAACATTATGAGCAGGGTCCGGTCGGAGAGCCGCCCCTCGCCGTCCACGGAGCAGTACGCATAGACCATTGAGGCCAGCAGGCATGTGCCGCCGTAGTAGGCGGGGTGTGAGAAGACCGCGCTCACCATAGTGTCGAGCGACACGAGCGACACAATCGCCAACGCGCCGTAAACGAGCGACACCGCCCGCAGGATGCGCTTGTCGCCGGCTGTCAGTTCCGGGGCGACGCATAGCATCACCAGGACGGCTATGTAGGGCTTGAACTCGAGGATAAGCCCGACGATGACAGCAGCCTTGGTGTTGAAATGCACGCAGGTCATCGAGTAGACGGCATAAGCCGCCAGCGCCCCGGCGACGATTAGCAGAAGGCGGTACTTGCGCCAGTTGCGGTTGGCCACGCAGTCCACGAGGACAACGCCGAGCATCGAGTAGAGTATGACCTCGTCAATGAACTTGACCAGCTCGAGCGAAAATATCAGCAGGCAGTAGCCGATGATGAACAGCCATACGCATATCCTGTCAACCTTCAACATCTCCTCTGTGCCGCTGCTCGTTTGCTGTGTGGTCGGTTATTTGACGGACAGGGCTATGACAAGCGAGGCTATCACAGACAGGCCGCTGATGACGGTGCTGATGACGCTCAGTTTGTAGCCGTTGTTCTGGTTGTACTTGCTGTTGTCCTGGCGTATGTCGTTGGGCGACACGTACACCACGTCGTTCTGCTGCAGGTAGTAGTAGGGCGACGAGGTGAGGCTGGAGTCGTGCAGGTTCACCTTGCCGTACAGTATCTCGCCGCCGGGCGTCTCGCGCATCACTATGACGTTGTCGCGGCGGCCGTATTCCGTCAGGTCCTCGCAGGCGGCGAGAGCCTCGAGCAGCGTGAGCCGCTCGCCCTGAGGGGTGACGACCTGCGGCTTCTTGACCTCGCCTATCACATTGACGCGGAAATTCATCAGCCGCACCTTCACGACCGGGTCCTTGACGGTCTTGCTGATGCGCTCCTGCAGGTAGTCCTTGAGCTGCGCGGTGGTCATGCCGGCGACGTGGATGCTGCCGAATGTCGGGAAATCGATGTTGCCCTGGGCATCCACCACGTATGTCTGCAGCTGCCGCGTGGTGGCCATTTGCGTGCTGGGCGCGGTCGCGCTGCTCCCTACGTCGGCGGCGGTCAGGTTGAAGTGCGCGGTCGCTGCCGGCACTTCCGAACTCACAGTTATCGAAATCTCGTCATCCTTCTGGAGCGTCAGCTCGCTGCGGGCAGCCTGGAGCTTGCCGGCCTCGGACGTTGAGAGGTCCTCGAAATATGCCAGATCGCGCTGTGTGCGGCAGGACGCAGTCAGCATCATTGCCGCCACCATTATCATCAGAAGGCGTACCTTGCTCGTATTCTTCATGTTCCGTATCAGTCACAGCCTCGCATGGCGGCGCAAGGCTTGGGGGTTGTATGTGTTATCGGTTTATTAACGTATTTGCGTGTGTTTTATTGTGGAGACCTACGGGTCAACCCACCGGCCGTCGGCGCGTATGATGTCTGTCAGCTGCCGCAGCGCGTCTGCTGCGGGTATGTTTTTCACCAGCAGCTCCTTGCCGCGGTATATGCTCACACGCCCCGGGCCGGCGCCCACGTAGCCGTAGTCAGCGTCTGCCATTTCCCCGGGGCCGTTGACGATGCACCCCATAACCCCTATCTTCAGCCCCTTGAGGTGGGCTGTGGCGCAGCGCACCTGCGCCAGTGTCTGAGGCAGGTCAAACAGGGTGCGGCCGCAGCTGGGGCAGGCTATGTATTCCGTCTTGCTGAAGCGCAGCCGCGAGGCTTGCAGTATGCCCAGTGACAGGCGGTTGACATCCTCTCGCTCCATGCAGGCGACCTCCAGGGCGATGCCCGAGCCGTAGCCGTTCAGCAGCAACGCTCCCAGGTCGGCAGCTGCCTCTATGGCCATCTCGTCGGCAGAGCCGCCGCAGTACCTGCGCCGCAGTATCACCGGGTTCTTGCCCCCCGAAGCCGCGAAGCGGTCTATCCACGAGGACATCTCGCCGACAGGGTTGACGTGGCTTGACGACAGCACCACAGGGAGCGTGTCGCCGTACCGGGGCATTCCGTCTGACGCATCTGCCGTATGCCACTGCGCGGGGACTTCGGCGATGTCTACGCCGACGGCAAGCGGCGAGCCGAGATGCTCAAAACCTGCCACCGGGGCGGAATGGCTGCGGGCAGTGCCGGGAAGCACCGTTTCAGGCTCAACAATCGGCGCATGACCCTCGCGGCGGCATATATAGTCGCGCAGGTGGCGAGCCACGGGCAGCTCGTTCTCGGGAGGCTCGCTCAATGACACACGGATAGTGTCGCCTGTCCCCTCTGTGAGCAGCGTGCCTATGCCCACGGCGCTCTTGACACGGCCGTCCTCGCCGTCGCCGGCTTCCGTCACGCCCAGGTGCAGCGGATAGTGCATATCCTCGCTGTCCATTGCGGCGACAAGACAACGCACTGTCTCCGTCATCACGGCGGTATTGGAGGCCTTGACAGACAAGACGACGTCGTCGAAATGCTCGTCACGGCACACGCGCAGGAACTCCATGGCAGATTCCGCCATGCCGGGGGCGGTGTCGCCGTATCGGCTCATGATGCGGTCTGACAGCGAGCCGTGGTTCACGCCGAGGCGCAGCGCAGTGCCGTGGGGGCGGCAGATGTCGAGCAGCGGCAGCAACGCGGCGCGTATGCGCTCCTGCTCGGCGGCATACTCCTCATCGGTATACCCAAGCTTGCGGAACGTGCGGGCGGCATCGACAAAGTTGCCGGGGTTGATGCGCACCTTCTCGCAGCACGCCGCCGCACGGTAAGCCGCCTTCGGGTTGAAATGCACGTCAGCCACCAGCGGCACGTCCACGCCGAGGCTGCGCACGCGGTCGCGTATGGCAGCCATGTTGGCAGCCTCGCGCTCCCCCTGCGTTGTCAGCCGCACTATCTCGCCGCCGGCAGCGGCAATGGCGCACACCTGGCGTGCGCTCGCCTCCGTGTCGAGGGTCGAGGTGTTGGTCATGGACTGCAGGCGGATCGGGTTGCCGGCGCCTATGCCGACATTGCCGGCACGCACCTCTGTGGTCTTGCGCCTTGTGTAGTTGTATCTGCTCATCAGCTGTGGATTGTCATGAAACTGTCTGTGTGTGGGGTCACGTAGGGACACGGCGTGCCGTGTCCGCCCGAAATGCTGGAGTAACGTCTATTCGGGTGTCTCCGTCAGTTGGTCTTATACTTGTATTCCAGCTTGCACAGCTCGGCGTTGGCCTTGACTATCTTCTGGCTGAGAGCGGCCTTGTACTCCTCCACCTTGCGGTCTATCTCGGCATCGCCGACAGCGAGTATCTGCGCAGCGAGTATAGCCGCGTTGAGCGCGCCGTTCACGCCGACAGTCGCCACAGGTATTCCCGGAGGCATCTGCACTATCGCCAGCAGCGAGTCCAGTCCGTCAAACGACGACCGTATAGGCACGCCGATGACCGGCAGCGTGGTGAGGGCAGCTATCACGCCTCCCAGGTGTGCAGCCATGCCCGCGCCGGCGATTATGACCTTGATGCCGCGAGCCTTCGCCCCCTCGGCAAACTCCTCCACCTCATGGGGAGTGCGGTGAGCCGACAGCGCCAGCACCTCAAAGGGGATGCCGGTCTGGTCGAAAAATTGGCATGCTTTCTCCATTACAGGCAGGTCTGACGTGCTGCCCATTATTATGCTTACCAGCGGTTTCATTCGGTTTATATGGTGTTATAGGTTTGTTGTCATCTGTATGTCAATACTGTATGCGCGACATCAGCCATACGCACAGGTAGCCGTTGGCAAAACCGGCAAGCACCTGCAGCAGCGTGTGGCGGCGCAGCCATATCCGCGCCCCTCCGAGCAGCCCGGTCAGCAACGCCCATGCTATCAGGCACGCCACTGCCGCGTCCGTGTCCGTGGCGTTGGCAATGCGGACAAGCACATAGAACACTCCCCCCATAGCAGCCGCGTGCGCGCTGATTTTCCAGCGGAAATTGACCGTTAAATTGATGACAGCGGTCAACGCGCCTCCGGCATAGAACATCGTCACCCACGACGGCGCGCCATGCGAGTACAGGTAATGCCCGCTCAGCGTGTAGCACATTATCACGACAAGGTAAGGCAACGCCCGCTCGCGGCGGCGGTTGAGGGCTATGTCGCTCACCAGCCCCAGCCGCTTGAGCAGGTATATCAGCAACATGGGGAGTATGCAGTTGAACCCGAATATGACAGACGACACAGTGAAGCGCGCCAAATGCGGCGTGGTGATTGCCAGCGACGAGACAGTGAAGATTAGGATGATGGCATAGACCGGTGTCAGCAGCGGCACAAATATCCATGACAAAGCCGTCGATATGCAGTCGAGCGCCCTGTCACGGCTTGACGTCCTCGTCTCCTCCGCACTCTTCTGCAACGCAGCAGACGGCTCTGCCGGCATTTCCGGTTTGTCCGCGACAGCTTCCGCCATACTGGCTGGCATGTCCGCTTCTGCGGCAGGGGCAGCGGCCTCGTCTGCTGGTTTTGCATCAGCCCCGAGGCTCTCGCGCCACTCCTTAGGCATATATGACATGTCGTCTTCTTCTCTCATCATACAGAGTGTTTATCCGCGTTCATCGGTGTTTTTCGGTCAGCTGTGACGTGTCAGGCCGACAAACCGCGAGGGTATCGGCAGTTCAAAGTTCATGTCGCGGCGAGTGCGCGGATGCGCAAACCGCAGGGTGCGGGCATGCAGGGCCAGACGGTGTATCGGGCTGCGCTTGGCACCGTACTTGCGGTCGCCCACTATCGGGTGCCCGAGGTCTTTGGCGTGGACGCGGATCTGGTTCTTGCGCCCCGTGTCGAGCGAGAACTCCACGAGCGTATACCCTCCGCCGCGCTCCAGCACGCGGTAGTGAGTGGCGGCCATGCGCCCCATGCCGTTCTGTGCGCTGTACACCTCGTATGCCGACGTCTCGGCCAGGTCGCTGCGTATGTAGCCCGAATCCTGTTCCATGACGCCCTCCGTAACAGCCACGTATGTCCGCGCAAGCACCATGTTGTTCCAGTTGTGCTGCATGGCGGTCTGCGCCTCGATGCTCTTGGCAAACATCATCAGCCCCGACGTGTCGCGGTCCAGACGGTGCACCACAAATATCTTGTTGTCAGGATGTTCGCTCTTGACGTATTTCTTCAGGATGTCGTATGCCGTGTCAACGCTCCTTGCCGACCCCATGCCTACGGACAGCAGGCCGTAGCCCTTGTTGACCACGATAATGTCCTCGTCCTCGTAGACTATTTTGAGGCGCGAGTGCGCCAGGCGAGGGAACGGGCGCGTCAGGTTCACTTCCACGGTGTCTCCCGGGTCAACGGCAGCGTCAAACTGCGACACTATCTGCCCTCGCAGACGCACATGCCCGTACTTGAGCCAAGCCTTGACATCGCCGCGCTTCGGCGTGCCGAACAGGTGCGGACGGTAGTCGCCGTCGCCCAGCACATCTATCAGGCGGCGCGGAGCGTCAGAGCCGTTGGGCAGCTGCACAATCTTGTTCTCCGTCCGGTCCATACGGCCGTTGCCGTTTCTGCTTCTCATATATCGTCGATTAATGAACTGCAAAAGTAGCAATTTATTTGCGTCCGCGCAATACCGCCCCCACAGTCAGGGTGTCGGCGACAGCGGCGGCAAGACGCTGCGAGGCGACCTCGGCGGACATGAAATCTCCCGATTTCATCGAATCGTTTATGTCTGTCACTGCGGCGAAACCGGCCTTTTTCAGCGCATCGGCATCTTCCACTGCGCCGCAAAACAATGCGGTTGGCACGCCGTGTCTCCGGGATGCTTTCATCACAGTATATGGCAACTTGCCGGCAAGCGTCTGCCTGTCGCTCTTTCCCTCGCCGGTCATCACGAGGCCGCAGCCGGCAAGTTTCCCGTCAAAGCCGCACAGCCTCAGCACGCTCTCAGCGCCAGGGACTATTTCCCCGCCAGCCAACGCCGCGAAACCTCCGCCAGCACCCCCGGCAGCTCCAGCTCCACGCAAGGTGAAACCGCACTTTTTCATCACCTCGGCGATGTGGTTCATGCCATCTTCGAGCAGACGCATTTCATAAGCGGAAGCCCCTTTCTGCCTTGCGAATACAGCCACAGCCCCTCGCTGCTCGCAGAAGGGGTTGGTTACGTCGCACAGCAGCGTCACCCGCATGCCGCGAAAGGCGGCCGTAAGAGCCGACGTATCGATGCCACAAGTGCGCACCATGTCCGCGCCGCAGTAAGCATGCGTTATCTCACAGCCGCTTTCATCGGTGAATTTTGTCCCGAGAGCCTGCAACGCCCCCAGCCCGGCATCGTTGGTGGCACTGCCGCCCAAACCGAGGAAGATGTGCCGTGCGCCTCGCCGCATGGCATCAGCTATGAGCATACCTGTGCCGAAAGAAGTCGATTTCACCGCGCTTTTTTCGGCATCAGCGAGCAATGTCAGCCCCGATGCAGCCGCGAAGTCTATGTATGCCGACTGCGTCTTGCTGTCGTATGTGTATTCCGCTCGTATTGGACGCAACAGCGGGTCAACTGCGTCAGCCGTGACCACCTCGCCTATTCCGTTGGCATATACAGCAGCCGACATCCCCTCGCCGCCGTCGGCAACGGCAAGGACTTCCGTCTCGGCATCCGGCATCGCAGACAGCACTCCTCGCCGCGCAGCCTCACCGGCCTGAAGCGAGGTCATGCACCCTTTGAACGAGTCAAACGCCAGCAGTACCTTCATATCCGTTCTACGTCTGTTATTCGCGGTTTCATCGCAGATTTGTACACCTCGCGCATGAAGAACTGCCCGAAGCGGCAGTCCGTGCATCTGACGGCATCGCAATACGCCTTGCGCAGATGCAGCAACGCCTGTGAATGAAAAGCGTTGTCCGCCTCAATACCCGACATCTGCCACGTGCGCACCACACCGTTGCGTTCCGCAGGAAGGCTGCACAGCAGCTCCATGGCACGCTCTGTCATCTCACGGTCGCCGCGCATGCTGCCGTATGCGTACAGCAGCGGCACAGCCACATTGATTGTCAGCAGGTCTATGGAGGCCTTGCCCATCCGCGACGGCGTGGCGGCCTTGCTGCCGAAGGTGAAATGCTCCGCCCAGTAGCCAGACAATTCCCAGTCAAACAGCTGCTGAAGAGCCTCCGGCGAGGGGGCGTTGCAGATGTCGCGCATCAGCGAGAAGCCTCCGCCCAAAGCCTGTGCAAGCACGGCAATGCGGCGGTGCGGAAAGTTCTGCGGACGGGTACGCGCCAGCTTCCACAGCGTGCCGCGCACAGGGCGCAGCCGGTATTTCGCGGCGAGGAAGCGGTACTCGCGGCATAGGTACTGGTAATAGTCGTCATCGTACAGCAGGTCAGGGTTCAGGAAGCCGCCAAGCCCGAACAGCATCGCCTCAATCTGCGCGGTGTTGTCGCCGTGACGTGCAGCGAAGTTGAGCGGCAAGGCACGCCCGAGCATCTCCATGGGGTCTGCGTTCAGCCCGAAGCCCAGCCCTCGGGCAAGCATGGCGAAACACGTCTGCTGCCAGTCGTGGCCGCTCCACTCATAGATGTGGGCAACATGGTCAGCCTTGGACTGCATACGCTCCACGCCGAGAGCCTCAATCCACTCGCAACGCTGCAGCTCGTCCAGCCGCCCGATATAGCGGTGGCAACGCACGCTGTCGAGGCCGGCAGCAATGTCTCCGTATGCCTCCCCGACATCACGGGGGACGCTGATGACCAGCTGCGGCACGAGGCTGCCGTCCGAGCGTCGCACCTCACAGTCGTCCACAGCCACGACGTGCAGCATCACGCTGTCGTAAGCCGCATCCCCGTCATGGCGGTGACGATGCCAGTCGGAGGCACGCTCATGTATCTCGACATTTCCGCGCCACGTCACGCCCTCCACCGCCATGCACGCATTGGAGAAGTCCGGGCCTGCATCCGTGTTCAGCACGCCCGGCGACACGATGCGCACGCACCTGCCGTCGGTCAGGCGGCAGTCGCCGGCGTCATACAGGCTATGCCGCCACGCAAATTGATACAGAGCCTCCACGCCACAAAAGTAACAAAATATGCAAACACGCCCAAATCCCGCCCCCTCAATCCGCCAATTCCGCCGCGCATCCCGCTCCCCCAACGCCTGATTTAACACTCCTCGCCGCCGCAAATCGCCCCAATGTTGCTAACTTTGCAGAAAGGACACACGACACCCCATGAAGCCAATGATCAAATACAGGGGCGGCAAATCGAAGGAAATCCCCAATATCATGCTGCACATCCCCAGGTTTGCAGGACGGTACATCGAACCGTTCTTCGGCGGCGGCGCGCTTTTCTTCCACCTTGAGCCGCGCAAGGCAATCATCAATGACATCAATGCCAAACTCGTCAATTTCTACCGGGGTGTGCGTGATGACTACCCGTTGCTTCGCAAAGACCTCGACGAACTTGAAGCCATATACACGCGAAACCGCGCAGACTTCGACGCTCTGAAATCCCTGCACCCTAACGAGCGCGTTGATGACAAGAACGAGCATCTCTATTACAGAATCAGAGACATGTACAATGGACTGTCTGAAAAGGGCTTTTGCGATGCTGCCTTATATTATTTCATAAACAAGACTGCTTATTCAGGAATGATCCGCTACAATTCACACGGCGAGTTCAACGTCCCTTTCGGGCGTTACGCGCATCTGAACACACAAGCAGTCACGTTGAAACACAGCAGCCTGCTCCAGCGAGCGGAGATATACAACTCTGATTTCAGCAGAATTTTCGAGATGTGCAATGAAGACGACTTCATGTTTCTCGACCCTCCATACGACTGCACATTCTCCGACTATGGCAATGCCCAGCACCGAGACGGCTTTGACGAAACCAACCACCGCAGACTCGCCGATGACTACAAGCGATTGCCATGCAAAGCATTGATGGTCATCGGCAAGACACCTCTGACAGAAGAACTGTACGGCGAATACATAGTCGATGAATATGACAAGAATTACGCGGTCAACATCCGCAACCGTTTCAAAGCGGCAGCAAGGCACATCGTTGTTGCCAACTATGATGTAAACAATGACTATCAGCCAGCACCAGTGCGTGTGCGCGAATACAAGATTGAAGCGGAAATCACTCAGTTGCGACTTTTTGAACCAGAACCCGAATATGGCAAGAATTGACAGCCGGACATTGTTCCTTACCACATCTCCGCGCTCCCCGGAGAAAATGATCCCAGAGATACGGCTGCTTGCCGAGAATTTTTCCGGGCAGCAGTGGAACAAGGACACGCAATGCAGGTATATGGAAATCCTGCGCGAAGAACAGTTCTTTAACGGCAAGGGAGAGAACGATCCTTCGTTCAGCGCACGCGACCGTATCAACCGTGCGCCAAAATCGCTCGGCTTCGTGCGGTTGTCGCCCGCAATCTCCCTGACTCCAGCCGGAGAAGCCCTGTTGACATCCAAGCAGACAAGCGATGTATTCTTGCGGCAGATGCTGAAATTCCAAATCCCCTCACCATATCACCGCCCCTCCTCAAAAGCGGCAAAATTCTGCATCAAGCCCTATCTTGAGCTGCTTCGTTTGGTGCGGTCAATGGGGTCTCTCAAATTTGACGAGCTGCAGATATTCGGAATGCAACTTACCGACTGGCACGATTTCGGCGACATTGTTGCCAAAATTGAGGAATTTAGAACAGCAAAGACATGTCACAAAGGCAGTTACAGACTGTTCAAGGCTGAAGTCATCAGGACGGAACTGATGAGCATCTTCCGTGAAAGGATTTCAAGTGGCGATACAAAGACTCGCGAAAGCAACGATGCCTCCTTAGACAAATTCATAAAAACACAATCTTCCAACATGCGTGACTACGCAGATGCGTGCTTCCGCTACCTGAGAGCCACAGGACTTGTAAACATTTCTCACACAGGGAAATCGCTCAGCATCGCTCCCGAAAGAATTGAGGAGGTCGACTATATACTGAACACCATAGACCGCAATCCTTGTTTTGTCGATGACGAGTGCTGCTATTCCAAATATCTAGGCAACGCCAGTTTGCCAATATTGCTGACTGACAACCAGAGCCATATTGCAGCAATGCTGCAACACAGGTTTCCGTCAGTGCCATTCGACCGCAACTCGGACATCGATGCGCTAAAAGACCTGCTGTACACCAACATAGAACTTCATAAAAACGAAGTCCTGCGGCAACAGGTCAACGACATAAAAGACCGTAAACTGTATGACGACATCCAAGGCACGTTCAACCGTATACGGCATGACAACCTGTATGACGCGCCTCTTATGTTGGAATGGAACACATGGAGGGCTATGACAATGCTCGACGGAGGAGACATCAAGGCAAATCTCAGTTTTGACGACTTCGGCAAGCCTATGTCTACCGCACAAGGGAATGTTCCCGACATCGTATGCGACTATGGCGACTACATCCTCACAGTAGAAGTGACCTTGTCTTCAGGGCAAAGGCAGTATGAAATGGAAAGCGAATCCGTATGCCGCCATTTGGGCAAACTGAAAAAATCAAGCGGAAAGCCGTGCTACTGCCTGTTTGTTGCCCCTGCCATCAACGAGGCTTGCATCGCCCACTTCTACGCACTGCACAAGATGAATATATCCTATTATGGCGGCAAGTCCGTCATAGTTCCTTTGCCACTTGATGTATTCACGAAGATGATCGAAGACAGCTACAAGGCATCATTTACCCCAGACCCGGAGCATGTCAAAAATCTGTTTGACCAGTCACAAGAACTCGCGGAAAGCAGCAAAGACGAAACAGAATGGTATGCGCAGATGAAACGCCTTGCTGTGGACTGGCTGCGCCAGTAACACCTGTCCAGACACGGTCAAAATTGCAGAGTGACTGGGTTATTTCGGGGCTGAAAGCGAGGCGAGGTATTGCGTGGGGGTGATGCCGACCGTCTTGCGGAACATGCGGCTAAAGTGCTGCGGATACTCGAAGCCTAGGCCGTATGCCGTCTGCGCTATCCCCTTGCCGGAGGCAAGGCTGTCCTTGGCCATGGCTATCACGCGGCGGCGTATGTAGCCGCCTGCGGTCTCGCCTGTGGTCTTCTTCACCAAGTCTCCGAAATAGTTAGGCGACATCGACAGCCTGTCGGCACAGTATTGCACCGTGGGGATGCCGAGCGTCAGCTGCAGCTTGTCCTCGAAATAGTCCTGCAACAAGGCGTTGAAGCGCACGAGGATGTCCGAGTTCTCGAGTTTGCGCGTCATGAACTGGCGGTTGTAGAACCGCTGGCAATAGTTGAGCGTCAGCTCAATGTAACCCACGAGTATGGTGTCCTGTACCGCGTCGCGCTGCTTGCGCAGCTCGTCCTGCATCTGCCGCATCAGCGAATTGAGCACCGCCCGCTCCTCGTCAGTCGTATGCAGAGCCTCGTTGACGCGGTAGTCGAAAAACGAATAGTCGCGTATCGTGCGCTCAAGATGAGTGCCACGTATCAGGTCAGGGTGAAACAGCAACGCCCAGCCGTTGATCGCAATGCGCTGGCCGTCATCCTCCTTCCCGCCGATTTGCCCCGGAGCCACGCAGATGACCGCGCCCTTGCGGTAGTCATAGCGGCCGCAGCCGTAGCGCAAGTCCAGCTCCGCCGCGTCGTGGAAGAACAAGCCGTAGACACTGTAATCGTTCAGGCTTGAGCGTATCGGCGAAACGGCAGAATAGTCGATTACGCTGACCAGCGGATGCGTGTCCTTGTGGCCCACGAAACTGCTGTAGTCGCTCACATTGCGCACTTTAAGTATATTAGCCATATCTTCCGGATTGATTCTGCTTGCAAATATAGCGCAAAATGCGGAATTGCAGCAATCGACTCCCTGATTTCCCATGTTTACAGGGAAAATAGGTATGGATTTCGGTATTATGTGTACGTTACAAGGCAACGGGCTGCACTAACTTTGCACCGTAGAACAACAGTTATGGACAGCCCGGCCGACATACCCGCAGAATTGCTCGACGACGATGCCGTGCGCTTCATCGCCAGACGGCACAACCTCCCCATCCGCGAGATGCTGGCCAGCTTCATGCGGCATGAGGAAGCCGAAGAAGGGCAGCTGCACCTCGAGGAAAACGAAAAGGAGATATTGCGCGGGCTTGCCGGCCACTGCCATTGGTCAACCCAGAAACATCATAACTCATGAAGAAATTCGTTTTATTATTGACAACCTGTATTCTAACACTTAATGTTATGGCACAGAAAAAGATAGTACAGACAGCAGGGCGCACGCAGCTGGGCGAGTTCGCCCCCAAGTTTGCCGAGCTGAACGACGATGTCCTCTTCGGCGAGGTATGGAGCCGCACCGACAAACTCGGGCTGCGCGACCGCAGCCTGGTGACGATAACATCGCTCATCAGCCAGGGCATAACCGACAATTCGCTGACATTCCACCTGCAGTCGGCCAAGAGCAACGGCATCACACGCACAGAGATAGCTGAAATCATCACGCATATAGGCTTCTACGCCGGCTGGCCGAAGGCGTGGGCCGCGTTCCGCCTCGCCAAGGAGGTGTGGGCTGAAGACACCGCCGCTGACCCCAAGGCGGAGTTCCAGAACGAGATGATATTCCCGATAGGCGAACCTAACACGGCTTACGCCAAGTACTTCACCGGCAACAGCTACCTTGCGCCCGTATCACGCGAACAGGTCAACGTCTCCAACGTGACATTCGAGCCTCGCTGCCGCAACAACTGGCATATCCACCATGCCTCGAAGGGGGGCGGACAGATGCTAATCGGCGTGGCCGGACGCGGCTGGTACCAGGAGGAAGGGAAGCCGGCTGTTGAAATACTCCCCGGCACAGTAATCCACATCCCCGCCAACGTGAAGCATTGGCACGGCGCAGCCGCCGACAGCTGGTTTGCACACCTCGCCTTTGAGGTCCCCGGCGAGGACACGTCCAACGAGTGGCTCGAGCCTGTCACTGACGAGGAATACGACAACCTGAAATAACACACAAACTATCACACCCATGCGCAACTACATGAGCAAACTATTGATCGCATTGTTGGCTGTAGTGGGCATCACCTCGACAGCCTGTGCAAAACAGAACAAGGAAATGAACAACAGCAAGCAAGAGAGCAGCAAAGTGCTTGTAGCTTATTTCTCAGCTACCGGCACCACCAGAGCAGCGGCTGAAAAACTCGCCAAGGCAGCCAACGCTGACCTGTATGAGATAGCTCCAGCCCAGGCATACACCGCAGCCGACCTGGACTGGAACGACAAGTCTTCTCGCAGCACAGTCGAAATGCAAGACCCGAAATCGCGCCCCGAAATCGGAGGCAAGCAAATCAACACCGACGGCTACGACACAGTCTTCATCGGCTTCCCGATATGGTGGTATGTCGCTCCACGCATCGTCAACACATTCATCGAGAGCCATGACCTGAAGGGGAAGACCATCTACCTGTTCGCCACCTCCGGCGGCAGCACCGTTGACGGCAGCCTGAAGGAACTGAAGAAGGAGTACCCCGACCTCGACTTCCGTGGATGCCGCCTCCTCAACGACGGCAAGGCGCAGGAATGGGTCAACTCCCTCGGCCTGAAATAACCTCTTGATAATGAAGCTATACCAAATATACTCAATGCATTGAGCAAAAATACGCAGTCCATTGAGCAAAATCCGACACCCCTTGCAAACCAGCTGAATCACAGTCGATTGCAAGGGAGTTGAATAGCATCAAAACATTTATGCGCAAAAAGACAATAGCGTTTTTGGCAGCAGCCATGGCCGGGCTGCCCACGTGGGCGGAAGGCACGGCAGCTGAAAACGACAGCACAGCCTCGCGCCGCGACCTTGGCGAAGTGGTAGTGACCGGCACGCGCCAGCCGGCAGGCCTCGACCTGCTGCCGATGACTGTGAGCATAGTAGACCGTGGCGACCTCACCGCCGACTACCGCATGAGCGTCATGCCTACACTTATGGAGCAGGTGCCGGGGCTTATGGTGACATCACGCGGCGTTATGGGCTACGGCGTGAGCAACGGAGGCTCGGGAGGCATGATGCTGCGCGGCGTGTCCTCCGGCGGCGGACAGATAATGGTGCTAATAGACGGCAAGCCGCAATACAGCGGCATCTACGGACACAGCGTGGCTGACAGCTACTTGACCATGATGGCAGACCGCGTGGAGGTGCTGCGCGGCCCGGCATCGATGCTCTACGGCTCAAACGCCATGGGAGGAGTGGTCAACATCATCTCGCGGCGAATGCACACAGACGGCGTGCACACCTCGCTGTCGCTGGGCGCGGGCAGCTACGGCACAGTACAGGCCGAAGCGAGCAACCAGGTGCGTGCCGGACGGTTCTCAAGCACCGTCGCCGCACAGTTCGGCAGGTCTGACAACCACCGCCCCGACATGGGCTTCTACCAGTACGGCGGCTATGTGAGCCTCGGCTACGACCTGTCCGGCCACTGGAACATATTCGCCGATGCCGACGTGACGCATTTCGGAGCGTCCTACCCCGGCACTGTGTCCGCCCCTATGCTTGAAGCCGACCAGTGGATTACGCGCGGCGCGGTGGCTATAGGCGTGGAGAACAGATACCGCAACACGTCAGGGCGTATAAGCGTCTACGACAACTTCGGACGGCACAAAATCAACGACGGCTATGCAGCTGGCAGCGGCACGCCGCAGACGCGCCTCTTCCGCTCACGTGACGCGCTGGCGGGCATCAGCTGGTATCAGACAGCAAGCCTGTGGCAAGGGGGCAACGTGACCCTCGGCATGGACTACCAGCACATCTACGGCCGCGCCTTCTACACCAGCCGCGAAACCGGCGAGGTGCTTGAGACTGCCAACAAGCAGTCCGGCCATGTGCACAACAACGAGGTGGGCGTGTATGCCGACATCCGGCAGGACTTCCTGCGCTGGCTCTCCGTAGAGGCCGGCGTGCGCTATGACCGCCACTCGGCCACAGGCGGAGAATGGGTGCCGCAGGGCGGCATAGTGGTGCGTCCGACAGCTTCGGCTGAGGTCAAGGCTATGGTCAGCAAAGGCTTCCGCAACCCGACGATGAGGGAGCTGTACCTCTACCCTCCCTCGAATGAGGACTTGCGCCCGGAGCGCATGATGAACTATGAGCTGTCGTGGCGGCATCGGCTGCTCGGCGGGCTGCTCGGCTACGGCATTAACCTGTTCTACATCAAGGCCGACAACATCATACAGACCATCAACCGCAAGAACGTCAACACCGGCAAGGTGGAGAACAGCGGCATCGAGGCAGACGCGACATTCGCTGTCGACAGCCGCTGGTCCGTCACCACCAACCACAGCTACCTGCACCAGGCTCGCCCCGTAGTCGGTGCGCCGACCTACAAGGGATACATCGGCGGCAGCTTCCACAGCAACGGCGTGGGCGTGCACGCAGGGCTTACACAAGTTGCCGGGCTGTACACTGCCGTGGGCAGCGACGAGACGAAAACAGACTTCACGCTGCTAAACGTCACCGTCGATTACCGCCTGTGCAAGAACGTCAAGCTGTGGGTCAAGGGGGACAACCTGCTCGGGCAACGCTACGAGATCGTGGCTGGCAACCCGATGCCCAAGGCGACATTCATGGCAGGTGTCGCTCTCGATTTCTGACAACAATATCAAAACACATAAACTCAACATTATGAACAAACTACTCATCACATCAGCACTCGCAGCCGCATCGCTCGCAGCTTATGCCCAGCCGGCGAAGCCCACAGTGTACGTCACCCGCGAGATAACGCCCGAATCGCTCGTGCGCATATACGAGGCTCTCGGACGCAAGGCCGAAGGGCGCGTGGCAGTCAAAATATCGACCGGCGAATCCGAGAAGACCGGCTACCTGCGGCCCGACTTCATCAAGCCGCTCCTCGACGAAGTACACGGCACGATCGTGGAGTGCAACACCGCATACGGCGGCTCACGCGCCACAAGCGAAGACCACTGGAAGACCATTCGCCAGCACGGCTTCACCCGCGTCGCCCCGGTAGACATCATGGACGAGGAGGGCACTATAAATATCCCCGTGCGTGACACCACGCACCTGAAATACGACATCGTGGGCAGCCACATACAGTATTACGACTTCATGATTAACCTCGCCCACTTCAAGGGGCACCAGATGGGCGGCCTGGGCGGCGTGCTGAAAAACGCCTCGATAGGCTGCGCCTCCTCTTCGGGCAAAGCATACATCCACTCTGCCGGCGTGACCGAGAACGTTGACGAGCTGTGGAACCATGTTGACGACCAGGACGGCTTCGTCGAGTCGATGGCTGCAGCTGCACAGGCAGTACACGACTACTTCGACAACGGCAACAAGATACTGTACATCAGTGTGATGTACCGCATGAGCATCGACTGCGACTGCAACGCCAACCCGGCAGAGCCGCTCATCGCCGACTACGGCATCCTGGCATCGCTTGACCCCGTTGCACTCGACCAGGCATGCTACGACATCGTCACGCAGATACACAACGACGAGCACAACAACACCAAGCCGCTGCTCGACCGCATTGCCCAGCAGAACGGCACACACATCATGGAGTGGGGAGAGAAAATCGGCCTCGGCAGCCGCGACTACGACCTCGTGAGCATCGACAAGTGACACCCGGCAAAGACTACATGGGCATGGGGATCCCGCCAGTCCAGGGCGCCCATATTATATGCGATGTCGCAAAAACAGCATTTCAACAGCCGCTTGCAGCCGCGCCTGAAAAAATAATCGGCTGAAAATTTGGCGGAACGGAAAATGTTGCCTAACTTTGCACTCGCAAAAGGGGCGAGACATTCCCTGACGCGAAGGAGAGATGGCAGAGTGGTCGATTGCGGCGGTCTTGAAAACCGTTGAGGGTCACACCTCCGGGGGTTCGAATCCCTCTCTCTCCGCAATAAGGTGCAAATCTCATATCTCGTGATTTGCACCCTTTATATATCTAATATCCAAGGCACAAACTCTCAATCACTTTTTGCTCAACTTCGGTGTTTCCGAAAGGGGGCTATTGAGCTATAGAATCCCAGCGAAAGACGTAATAAGGAAGCCCTTCGTTGGGATTCTATGGTTTAGGATGTCGGTGTAGTCCTTGCATGCAATACCGCTTCGCGTCGCTTGCGTGCAGGGCCTCTATCGTCTGGCAACGGTTTTTTCTTATGTTCTGGGATGTTGAACTTCCTCTCCGCTACATCGATGATAGCACTGTAGTGGTCGGCCTTAAGGCTGGCTTTCTCGAGTTCTCGCTCAAGGCACTTGACCTTTTCCTCAAGCGTTTATGCGCCTTCGGCGGCTGGCGCTGCTGTATCCTGCTCGAGCCTGCTTTCCGGGACACGAACGCCGGCTATGCGTTGCCCTTTGTGTGTCTTGTTTCCCAGCGGCTCTCGGTTTTCTGGCGCAAAGTTACGAACCCAGTTGAAAACCGTCGTCAAGCTCACGCCTGTTTTTTGCGCTTATCGCATGGTACGTGAATCCGGTAAACGGAGGTAGGCGCGAGGGTCAGAGGATGAACGACACTTCCTTGAATGCGTATGTGCGCATCGCCCCGCTCTGGTCCATGAGCGTGAGCATGCCGTCGCTCGCCACTCCGGCAATGGCTGCGCTGAAGCGGCTGCCGTCGGGTGTTGCGAACCGGTACATCCTCCCGTCGCCGCGCCAGAGCCGCTCCATGTACCGGGCGTGAAGTGCCTGCCGAGAGGCTGGGTCGGCGGTGCTTTGCAGCCGCCGCTCGATGTGTGCTGCAAGCGTCTCGCACACGTCGTCTACGGAATGCTCGCGGCCTGTCAGCATTGCCATTGAGACGGGGTTGGGCGCGTCGGAGATGAAGCGGAGCTGGTTGACGTTCAGCCCCACGCCGATGACGGTCTGGGTGATGTCGCGCCCGGTGACGGAGTGTTCTATCAGTATTCCGCTTATCTTGCGGTCGCCGGCGTAGATGTCGTTGGGCCATTTGACGCGGGCGTAGATGCCGCACTCCTCGAGGGTGTCTGCTACGGCGAGTGCGACGGCCTCGCTGACGGCAAACTGGCACTGTGCGGGGAAGCCTCCGGGCAGCCACAGCATGCTGAAGTTGAGGTTCTTGCCGTCCTCCGATTCCCAGGAGTTGCCGCGTTGTCCTCGCCCTGCGCCCTGGCAGGGCGTTGTCACCACGGTCAGCGAGGGCAGCCCCTCGGCGTGCTGTGACAGCCATGTGTTGGTGGACTGCACCCGGGGCAGCTCTATCCTGTTCATGAGGGGAGCGTGATTGTGCGTGAGCCGTCGTCGCTGGTCTCTATGCGCACCGGGACGGCATCGTCGGGGATAATTGCAGCTACGCGCTCTGGCCATTCGATGAGGCAGAGTGCACCGGAGTAGAAGTAGTCTTCCGCGCCTATCTCCATGGCCTCGGCCGCGTCACGGAGGCGGTAGAAGTCGAAGTGGTAGACGGTGTCGCCGCGTGCGTCGCGGTACTCGTTGATGATGCTGAACGAGGGGGAGTTGACCGTTTCCTCCACTCCGAGCTGGCGGCATACCTCGGCGATGAACGTGGTCTTGCCTGCGCCCATGGGGGCGTCAAATGTGAAGACGCGGCGGTCGCCTATGGCGTTGATGAATGAGCGTGCGGCCTGTGGCAGCTCCTCGAGTGAGCGTATACGTATTTCCATGGCTGTCAGATGCTTTTTTCGATGTTCCAGACGAATGCCCGCAGCCCGAGCAGGGGCTTGTCCTGGTCGAGGGCGTGCAGCCGGTCGAGCAGGGGGTCTGCCTTTTCGTCCTCGACCACGGTGATGATTGCGCCGGCCAGCGAGGGCCATGCGTGCGAGCCGTAGTGTGGGTCGCCTGTCGCGCTGCCGCGCCCGCGCACGGTGTCAACTGCGGTGAAGCCCCGGCAGCCTGTGCGTGTGAGCGCGTCGATGATGCTGTCGTAGTGTGCCTGGTCGTATGCTATCAGTATGGCTTTCATTGTTTTTCCTCCTTTGTCAGGTTGATTGATGCGGCTACGCGCTCGCGGCGCAGCTTTTTGCGCTTGTTGCGCACCCCTCGCCCGGCAAACGAGCAGTATAGGGTGGGGACGAACAGGAGCGTGAGTATGGTCGAGAATGTCAGGCCTCCGATTACGGCTACGCCCATAGGCCTCCACATCTCTGCTCCCTGTCCCGAGCCGATTGCCATTGGGACCATGCCGAGAATTGTGGTGAGTGTTGTCATCACCACGGGGCGCAGGCGCGAGCGTCCGCCGTCTATCACGGCGCGGCGTATGCTCATGCCGCGCTCGCGGTTGAGCGAGATGTAGTCTATCAGCACGATGCCGTTCTTGACGACGATGCCGATGAGCATGATTGCGCCGATCATCGACATGATGTTGAGCGTGTGGCCTGTTATCCACAGCATCAGGAACACGCCGGAGAATGCGAAGAGGAGCGATGTCATGATGATGCCGGGGTATGTGAGCGATTCGAACTGCGCCGCCATGACGATGTATACGAGTATTATGATGAGCGCGCCGAGCATCAGGAGGTCGGAGAACGAATCCTGCTGGTCCTCAAATGAGCCGGCCAGTCCTATGGTGATGCCTGCGGGGAGGTGCATCCTGTCTATTTCGGCCTGTGAGGCTGCGACCACGTCGCTCAACGGCACGCCGTCAACGACGGCGGAGACTGTGATGAGCCTTTCGCGGTCCTTGCGCTCTATGGTCGGGGGGGTGAACCGCTCGACTACGCGGCCGAGCTCCTTGACACGCACGGGGTTGCCCTGGGCGGTGTATACGGTGATGTTCTCGATGTCCTCGAGGCTTGTCCGGTGGTCGGGGTCGTACATGACCTTGATGTCATACTCCTCGCCGTCCTCGCGGAACTGGGAGGCTGTCGCGCCGTTGATGCGGTTGCGCAGGTACATCGCCACGGTCTGCATGTTCAGGCCGTAGAGGGCGAGCTTCTCGCGGTCGAAGTCCACTTGGTATTCGGGCTGGTAGTCTGAGCGCGAGACGGACACGTCTGCAGTGCCGGGTATCTTCTGCAGCACGGCCTGGAGCTGCCGCGCCACGGAGTCGGTCTCGGTGAAGTCATAGCCGTAGATTTCGTAGTCTACGGTGGACTCGCCGCTCATCGACATGCCGCGTCCGCCGCCTACGTTGACTTTCGCGGTCTTGAACTCTGGGAAGCCGTCGGCGAGGTCCTGTCGCATGCAGTCTGCTATCTCCTTGATGCCGCGCTTGCGGTCGCCCGGGTCGGTGAGCGAGATGTTCATCTCGACGATGTGCGAGCCGTTGTCGGAGAGGGAGGCGTATGTGTTGTCAGAGCTTGCCGGGCCTACGGTGTATTGGAGCACCTTGATTTCGGGGTATTTCTTGCGCCACAGCGCGTCGAGGCGTGCCAGCGACTGCTTGGTCACCTCCACTCGCGTGCCTATGGGCATCTCGAGGTTGACGCCGATGCGGGCGTTGTCCTGCGTGGGTATGAACTCAGTGCCGACAAACCGCATGAGGAATATTGAGGCGACGAATATGGCGAGGCATACGGAGACGGTCGCTGTGCGGTGGGTCACGACGCGGCGCAGCAGTGCGGCGTAGCCGTTGTCGAAGCTGTCGAGCGCACGCTCCACGGGGCGGAAGAACATGTCGTAGAGGCGGCTGTGGACGGCGGTGAGCTTCAGCCACTGGCTGCAGAGCATCGGCGTGAGCGAGAGGGCGCAGAGTGTGGATATGACCATCATGATAGTGACCATCCAGCCGAGCTGGCGGAACAGCACGCCTGTCATGCCTGTCACCATGGTGAGCGGGAAGAACACGGCTATGAGCGTCAGGGTGGAGGCGATTACGGAGACGGCGACCTCGTTGGTGCCGTGCACGGCGGCCTGCTTGGGGTCTGCGCCGCGCTCGATGTGGGTGGTGACGTTCTCCAGCACCACAATGGCGTCATCGACCACCATGCCTATGGAGATCGACAGCGCCGAGAGCGAAATGATGTTGAGCGTGTTGCCGGTGGCGAACAGGTATATGAACGATGCGATGAGCGAGACGGGTATGGTGATGACGATGATCATCGTCGCCCGCCAGCGTCCGAGGAACATGAACACCACTATCATGACGAACAGCAGAGCGTAGAGCACCGTCTCCTCGAGCGAGGCTATGGTGTTGCGTATGTTGTCGGAGGTGTCGATGATTACGCCGAGCTTCACGTCGGCGGGTAGGTTCTGCTGCAGCCGCGGGAGCATCTTCATCACCTTCTCGGAGATCTGCACGGAGTTTGCGCCGGACTGCTTCTGGATTACGATCATCGCGCCCTGGCGTCCGCCGGTGTATGTCTCCTGGGTGCGCTCCTCGAGTGAGTCGACTACCCGTGCCACGTCGTGGAGGTATATGACGCGCCCCTCGAATGAGCCTACGGGGATGTTGGCCAGCTCGGAGGTGTCGTCAAACTCGCCCTGGACGCGCAGGGCGTATGTGTTGGAGCCGATGTCGAATGAGCCGCCGGGGGTGTTGCGGTTTTCCGCTCCGATGATTGAGGCAATGGTCTCGACGCTGAGGCGGTATGCCTCGAGCTGGTGCGGGTCGCAGTATATGTGTACCTCGCGCTTGGGCGCGCCCGATATTGAGACCGAGCCCACGCCGTCCACACGCGCCAGGGGGTTGGCGACGGCATCGTCGAGTATCTTGTACAGTCCCGGCATGCTCTCGTCGGCCTGGACTGACAGCAGGCAGATGGGTATCATGTCTGTCGAGAACTTGAAAATGATCGGGTTCTCGCTGTCGTCGGGGAGCGTCGATTTGACCATGTCGAGCTTGTCGCGCACGTCGTTGGTGAGCACGTCGATGTCGTATCCGTACTCGAACTCGAGTGTGATGACCGAGGTGTTCTCGCGTGAGGCGGAGGTGATGTGCTTGAGGTGCTCGACGGAGTTGAGGGTGTTCTCGAGGGGCTTGGTCACGTTCTGCTCTATGTCCTCCGCGCTTGCCCCGGGGTACATCGTTATGACCATTAGGGTGTTGGTCTCGATGTCCGGATAGAGGTCAATCGGCAGTTTCTCGAGCGAGAACAGACCGAGTATTATTACGGCGACGAAACATAGCGTCGTCATCACCGGGCGTTTCACCGCCGAACCGTATAGACTCATGCCTTGCAGTGTTTATATGAGGGTGAAACAGATGCGTTATTTTGCCACGCGCACTTTCGCGCCGTTTGAGAGGCGGGACTGCCCCTCGACGACAACGTCGGCCTGCGCGGGCAGCCCGGAGATGATTTCGTATGCGTCGCCGAGCCGCTGCCCCAGCTCCACGAGGCGGTACTCGACCTTGCCGTTGTTGTAGACGTACACGTACTTGTTGCCCGAGCCCTGCTGCTTGACGACGGCCTTGTCAGGCACTACGACATGGTTGGCAGTGCCGAGGTTGAGCGACACGCGGCCGAACATGCCGGGAAGTATCCGGTTGTCGCTGTTGGGGAGCGTCACCTCGGCGGAGAATGTGCGTGTGGCGGCGTCTACGGAGGGCGAAATCAGGGTCACGTACCCCTTGAACACCTCATCGCCGTAGGTGTCGAAAGTCACCGTGGCGGGCATGCCGCGCTTCACCTGCGCCAGCTCTGTCTCGGAGACGTTGATGACTATCTTGACGGGCTGCACCTGCGAAATGGTGAGTATGGGGAGCTGCCCGGTCATGTCGCCCGGGTCGTAGTTGCGTGCCGTCACCACGCCGCTTATAGGTGAGGTCAGGACGGTGTTCTCGGCAGCGTTGCGCAGTGTGCGCTGTGCCGTGGCGAGTGCGTTGCGAGCGTTGATGACCTGTGTCTCCATCTGGTCAACGGCCTGCTTGGTGCCGCCTCCTATCCGGTACAGCTCGAGGGCGCGGTTGTAGTCGTTGGTCACGCTCGCCAGGTTGGCGCGAGCGTTGTCCACCTGTATCTGGTACGTGGCGGCGTTCACGTCGTCCATAACGACGAGCTTCTGCCCCCGGGTGACGCGCTGCCCCTCGTCCACATATATGGCTTTGATGCGGTTTGACATCATCGCGGAGATGTTGTTGACCTTGTCGGCCTCGACGCTTGCGGTGTAAACGCTCACCTGCGCCACCTCGCGCTCCGTAACGCGCTCTATGCGCACGACCGGGGTCTCGTCGGCCGCTTCCTTCTGCTGCTCTTTGTCGCCGCACGCTGCCAGCGTCATGAGCGCAGCGAGCGCTGTTGTGTATATATGGGTGTGTCTCATCTGTGTGTCGTGTTACTCTGTTGTAGCGGGGTATGTGTATCCGGCGTTCTGCAGCTCGTCTTCGCGCCCGAGGAGCAGGTCGAGCTGGCTCGCCGATATGAGGTAGTTGTAAATGGCTTGCAGGTATGCGAGCTTGGCGGCGGTCTCTGCGACCTCGCTGTCGCGCAGGCTCAGGTAGGACCCGGCGCCTATCTCGAAGCTGCGCTTCATGATCTCATGCGCCTTCTCGGCCTGCCGCACCCCCTCTGCCGAGGTGTCTATCTGCTTGGCCTCCTTGCGTATGTTCTCCAGGGCGAGGTCTATCTGCATGTTGAGCGTGTTGACCAGGTTGTCGCGCTGCAGCCTCGCCTCCTTGACCTGCACCTCGGCCTGTTTGAGGCCGTAGTATTTCGAGCCGCCGGAGAATAGGGGGACGGAGAGCGACAGCCCCAGGTTGCTGTAGGGGTTGAACTGCTGGCTGCGCAGTGCGTTGCCGTTGCTCAGTGCGCTCCAGCTGTAGGAGAACTGCGCGGCAAGTGTCGGCACCCACGCGAGCTTCTTGAGGCTTGCGGTCTGCTCGAGCATCCGCGTCTGTATGTCGAGCGAGCGCAGGTCGGAGTTGCCCTGCAGCGAGCGGTCTATGCCGGCGATGCGGCCGTACATCTCCTGCCGCATGTCCGTCAGGGTCATGTCGGGGTCGATGACGATGTCGTCGGTGATGCCCATCAGCACCTTCAGCTGCAGCCGTGCGCGGTCTATCGCTATTTGTGCCTGTATCAGCTCGGGCTCGACGTTCTTCACCTGCACCGACGAGCGCAGCACGTCGTATTCGGTGGCTGTCCCCATTGAGAACTGCTTCTCGTATAGGCCGGCGGTGTATTTGGCGAGCTCGTAGTTCTCGCGTACCACGTCATACGATGCCTTGGCGAGCATGAGCGTGTAGTACGCCTGGTTGACCTGGTCTGCCAGGTCGAGGCGCGAGGCTCGTGCCTTCTCGCAGCTGGCGAGTATCTGCGTCTCGCTGAGCTGCAGCGACTTCCACAGCGTCGGGGCTATGAGCGGCACGGAGGCGGAGAACCCGAAGTTCCACGTGTTGTCGGTGCCCATCTTGAACGACTGCGTTTCGCCGCCCATGTTCATGCTCACGGTCTGCAGGGCGAGGGCGCGCTGGTATGCGCCGGTGAAGTCGATCTGGGGCAGCAGCGAGGCGCGTGTCTCCTTCTTGGCCAGGTCGAGGCGCGTGATTTCCATGTCGGCAATCTTGATGACAGGGCTTTCCTGCAACGCAATGCGCAGGCACTCGCTGCGGGACAGCACCACGGCCTTGCCGGCAGCCGAGTCCACCGCAGCAGCGTCTGTCGCCATGGCAGTGTCGGCTATGGGGTCTTCCGTCACCACTGCGGGGCGCGGCTCTTGCGCAGCGGCAGCGGCAGCTGCCAGCACGCACAGGGCGGACGGAATGTATCTTGTCAGGTATTTCATATATCTCTGGTTGTCAGCGTGTTTGTCTGTTGGCCTGTTTCTGTGCCGTCAGGGCGGAGGAGTTTTGCGGTCAGCCCGTCCAGGATTTGCATCCCCTTGGGTGTGGCGATGCTGCGCAGGAAGCCTATGGTGATGCTTTCGTAGGCCTGCGCCAATGTGACATCTGGCGGGAACACGTCGTGCATACAGGCCAGCGACTCGTATTGCAGCACAATGAGCCGCAGCGTTACGGGGTAGTTCACGTCGGTGCGGAACACCCCCTGCTCCACGCCGCGCCGTGTCTGCTGCGCGATGCACTCTATGGTCTCGCGGTTGCGGTTCTCCATGTTGCGGCGCAGCGAGGCCAGGTGGCGCAGGTCGCGGAAAAACTCCGGGCATACGGACTGCATCATGCGCATCTCGTCAAAGGCGTGCAGCACCATTGCCTCCATGATGTTGCCTGACGTGCGGAAACGCCTGTCGGCATTAGCCCGCAGCCGCTTCTGCATGTTGTCGGTCACGCGGATGAGCATCTCCTCCTTGCTGCCGAATATCTCGTACAGCGTCCGCTTGGACATGCCGAGTTCGGCCGCCACCAGATCCATGGTGCAGCCCTTTATGCCCCTTTTGGTGAGGATGTCCTCGATGCGCCGGTACAGGTGCTGGCGCTCTTCCGGGACGCTGTTGCCGTTTTCTGTATTCTCCTCTTTCATATTATAGGCAGCGCAAAGTTAGGATATAAAACCGGCAGAACAAAAAAAGTTTTGCCCTGCCGTCGTCTATTGCTGTTGAAACCGCCGTATAGGCTATAAAATCTGTCTTTTGGGCGAATGTGCCGTGCGTGTCAGCGTATGATGACCGCCGTGCCAGCATCGGTGTGGTCTGCGGCGAGGGTGACGGTGTGTGTCCGTGCGTCGTATTTCCAGCCCTCGGCCGCTGTGCCGTTTATGGTCACGCTGCGCGGTTTGCGCGTGATGCCTGTCACCTCGAGCGTCATGTGTACAGTCTGCGGCATGGCTTCATACCCCTTCCCCTCGCTGGAGATGCTGATGCGTGTCTCGCCGCTGTCCTGCTGCCCTGTGAATGTGACGAGGCGGTATGCGCCGTCCTGAAGTGACGTGGGCGAGGTGCGGTCATCGTCATACAGGGTGTACGAAGTCTCCTCGGGTGCAGGGAAGAAGCGCACTGTCAGGCATGCCGGGTCATACTGCCCGGTATGCTCGATTGCCTGCGTGTACTGCGGTATGAACGCCCCCCGGCGCACGAACAGCGGCATCTGCGATAGCGGCGCGGCGACAGTGGCGGTCGTGCCTCCCCGATAACGGCGCAGCGGGTTGTTCCAGTCTACCCATTCCCCCTCGGGGAAGGTGACGCGGCGCGAGCGCGCCCCTTTGCGCATTACAGGAGCGACAAGCACTTCATCGCCCCACAGGTATTCGTCGGTGATGCCCGCATGGCTTGCCTCGCCAGTGGTGAAGTCGAGCGGACGCGCGAGGGGGTAGCCCATGGCGGCGTTCTCGTATGCCAGCGTATAGTTGTAGGGCAGCCACTCGTAGCGCATCTTGATGTAGCGGCGGCAGATGTCCTCATATTGCGGATAGCAGTACGGCTCGGGCTTCTGCTGGGCGTGCGTGCGCAGCGTCGGGGTGAACGCGCCCATCTGCAGCCAGCGCACATACAGCTCCGCGTCTGTCGGGTGCGCCGGGTCAACGGCAAATCCCCCGATGTCGCTGCTCATGTACCCCAGTCCGGACAGCCCTGCGCCGAGCATTATCTTGACTTGCGGCTGGAAGCCTCCCCACGAGCGCGACACGTCGGTTGACCAGGGGAACACGCCGTACCGCTGCAGTCCCGTCGTGCCGCCGCGCATCAGCGTCATTATGCGGCGATCGGGGTACTGCTCGCGCATCATCTCGTAGACGGTGCGGCTCCACTCGTTGCCGTATGCGTTGTGGTACTGCTCGGTTGTCATGCCGTTGTGGTGCACTATCCCCGAGGGGTGCACTTCCGGCTCTCCGAGGTCGCCCCACCAGCCCTCCACGCCGTCGGCGGTGAGCGAGGCGTAACGCGCTGCGAGCCATTGCCGTGTGGCAGGGTTGCTGATGTCGAGCATCCCCGCTTCGCCCACCCAGGTGGTCACGTCTGCCGGCTGCCCCTGCGCGTCAGAGGTCAGCATCCCCGCCGCCCGGAGCATGTTGTAATTGTCCAGCGCGCCGGTCTTGTTGATGTACGGCTGCGAGATGAGTATGGTCTTGACCCCCAGGCGGCACAGCGAGTCGAGCATCCCGCGGTGGTCGGGAAACTGCGTGGCGTTCCACTCAAGCCGCCCCATGTCCGTCTCCTTGCCGTACCAGTACAGGTCGAGGACAATGCCGTCTACCGGGTATCCGTGGCGGCGCAGCGTGTCAACCGCGCCGAGCGTCTCCTGACGGTTGTGGTATCCGTAGCGCGAGGTGATGTACCCAAGCGACCAGAACGGCGGCAGGCCTTGCCGTCCGGTGAGGCAGGTGAAGCGAGAGGTCGTGCCGGCGAGTGTGCCGTGGCCGTTGATGAAATAGTATGACAGCAGCGACGGAGGGTTGACCGACGTGTAGCGTATCGTGTCGCCCAGCGTGAGCGTCGCCTGGTTGTGGTCGTCCACAAGTATGCCGTAGCCCGCATCAGAGGCGAAATAGGGCATGGTGATGTTCATCTGCGATATGCGCGGGTCGCCCTCGGTATATCCGTAGTTCTGCCGGTTGTACATCACCAGCGTGTCGCCGCGCAAGTCGAGCGAGTGTCCGCGCTCTCCCGCTCCGAAGAAGCGTTGCCCGGCCGGAGCTGCCAGCGTGACGGTCTTGCTGTCGCGGCGGTTGTCGAGGCCTTCGGCTTCGGAGATGAGCAGCCTCCCCGCGCTGTCGCTGAATGTGGCGAGCCCCGTGCGGCGGTCTATGCTTATTGACGTTGACGGCGAGGAGATTTCCACGCACGAGGGCGATGCCGACACATTGACATTATTGCCTTGCGGCGTCAGCGCCACTGCCTGCGAGGGGAGGTAGCGGTAGCCGTCCATGGTGTCGGGGATGACCGTTATGCGGAATATGTCGTCCGTTATCGGGGTGACGCGCAGTGTGCCGCGCTCGGTGGCTACTGATATTGACGCGCCGTCAGAGGCGATTGCGCCGCGCTGTTGCGGAGCGGTGGCTGCTATTGCTATTGCCGGCAGCACAGCCGCTGCCAGCAGAGAGTAACGTGATTTCATCTTGTACGGAAGTTTCGGGTGAGAGATTAGGTATGTAAAAGCACGACGAACCGTGCACCACTATCTGAAAAATCATAGATCATTAATGTTGTGAAATGGGTGCACGGCGCGTCTCTTTGCTTTTGGCTGACGGCGAAGCCTTCAGGCGGGTCAGTCCACCTCCAGGTCGCGGTCAACTATGGTGTGCCAGGGCAGACCGTTCTGCGCCAGCGTCTCAAGGAACGGATCAGGGTCGAACTCCTCGACATTGCGCACGCCAGGCATGACCCACTTGCCGGTCAGGAACATCATCGCGCCCACCATGGCGGGAACGCCCGTGGTGTAGCTTACAGCCTGTGCGCCGGTCTCGCGGTATGCCTCCTCGTGCGAGCAGTTGTTGTAGATGTAGTATGTAGACGGCTTGCCCTCCTTGTTCAGGCCGCTGATGCGGCAGCCTATCGAGGTCTCGCCCGTATAGTTCTCGCCCAGAGTGCCAGGGTCGGGGAGGACAGCCTTCAGGAACTGTATGGGGACAATCTCCTGGCCGTTGTACATCACCGGGTCGATGCGGGCCATGCCGATGTCCTGGATGCAGCGCAGGTGCGTCAGGTACTCCTGGCCGAATGTCATCCAGAAGCGGGCGCGGCGTATCGAGGGGAAGTTCAGCACCAGCGACTCCAGCTCCTCATGGTAGAGCAGGTACGACTCGCGCTCGCCGATGCCTGGGTATGTCAGCGGACGGTGTATCTCGAGGTTTTCGGTCTCGATCCACTTGCCGTCCTGCCAGTACTTGCCCTTCTGCGTTATTTCGCGTATGTTGATTTCCGGGTTGAAGTTCGTCGCGAATGCCTTGCCGTGGTTGCCCGCGTTGCAGTCCACGATGTCGAGGTACGTCATCTCCGAGAAGTGGTGCTTGGCGGCGTAAGCCGTGAATACGGCGGAAACGCCAGGGTCGAAGCCGCAGCCCAGTATGGCTGTCAGCCCCGCCTTCTCGAAACGGTCGCGGTATGCCCACTGCCAGCTGTACTCGAAATGGGCTTCGTCCTTCGGCTCATAGTTGGCAGTGTCGAGGTAGTTGACCCCAGTCTGGAGGCACGCCTCCATTATCGTCAAGTCCTGGTACGGGAGAGCCACATTGATGCAGATGTCTGGGCGGTGGCGGCGGAACAGCTCCACCAGCTCCTCCACATTGTCGGCATCGACGCGGTCCGTAGTGATGTTGGACGCGCCGATCTTGCGGGCCAGTGCGTCACACTTATCCTTGGTGCGCGAGGCTATCACGATGTCGGTGAACACCTCCGGGTGCTGTGCGCACTTGTGAGCCACCACGGTACCCACGCCGCCGGCTCCGATGATAAGAACTTTTCCCATTGTTATCTCCTGTGTGATGATAAAAACAGAGCCCAATAGAAGCTCGCTGCAAAATTACAAATAATATTTCGGATAAGGTCGTTTGCCAGCCCGAAATCGGCAAAAAATCGCCCTCACCATCCCCAAACGGCCCCTCGAAGACGAGCCAAGTGCTGCCAGCCTCAAGCAAAAGACTTGCGCGGCTCATCGAAAAATACTACCTTTGCACACCGACAAGTGCCGAAAAGTGTCGATTTTGGCACAAATCCGCACTTGTTTGTGTCATCACATGAAGATAGAACGCGACATAATCCACCAGTTCCGCGAATGGAAAACTGCGGAAAACCGCAAGCCGCTCCTGTTGAAAGGGGCGCGGCAGATAGGCAAAACCTGGGCAATGGAAGAGTTCGGGAGGGAATGTTTCGAGCATACGGCGAAGTTCGATTTCGACCGTCAGCCGGAACTGCGCTCCGTATTTGCTGCTTCCAAAGAGCCTGCACGTATCATCCGCGAGCTGTCGCTGTACAGCGGTGTGCCGCTTCGGGAGGGGCGTACACTCCTCATTTTCGATGAGATACAGGAGTGCGAAGAGGCTCTGAATGCCCTGAAGTACTTCTGTGAGGACGCGCCCGGCTGGCACGTCATCGCTGCCGGCTCGCTGCTCGGTGTCGCCGTCAAGAAGCGGCGGATGACTGTCCCGGTGGGCAAGGTGCAGGTGATTAGGATGTATCCTATTTCATTCCGCGAGTTCCTGCGCAGCAGCGACCCCGCGACGTGCCAATACGTGGATGAAATCTGCGAGCCGGTACATCTGCCTGAAATAATCCTCAACAAACTGAAGACGGAATACCGCCGCTATATGGTTTGCGGGGGCATGCCCGAGGCGGCTGTCGCCATGCTTGGCAACAAGGGTATGCAAGAGGTGGACGGCATATTGCAGGGGATACTCGACATGTATGAACTCGACTTCGCCAAATATGCCGAGCCTCGCGAGATACCGCGCATACGCGCCGTCTGGCACTCGCTGCCGTCACAGCTTGCAAAGGAGAACCGCAAGTTCATATACCGGGTTATCCGCAAGGGCGCACGCAGCCGAGACTACGAGGACGCGCTGCTGTGGCTTGAGGACGCGGGCATGGTGTATCGCGTCAACGCTATTACGAAGCCCGGAATGCCCCTGTCGGCATACGAAGAGCCGGACGTGTTCAAGGTATATGCCGGGGATTGCGGACTGCTGCGCCGGCTTGCAGGGCTGCCCGCTGTTGTGGTCACGGATTCAGCAGCAAACTATACCGAGTTCAAAGGGGCTATGGCAGAGAACGCGGTATTGCAGAGCCTTGTGCCGGTATGCGGCGAGATGCCGCGCTACTGGTCGTCGGAAGGCAAGGCGGAGGTGGAATTTGTCCTGCAGTTAGGCAGCGACATAATCCCCATCGAGGTCAAAGCCGAGAATTGTGTAAGCGGACGCAGCATAACGGTCTACAACGACAAATATCACCCGCGCCGCCGTGTGCGCTACTCAATGCTCAACCTTCAGGAAAACTGTGGAATGCTCGCGTGTCCCTCACCTCTGGCAGAGTGGTCGCTGCGCTGGCTTCGCGACTGACCGCCATCACACCTTAAGGACTGTGGCGGCGGTCAGCGGCCTTCGAGAGCGTCGATGGGGTTGAGGTAGAACATCTTCTTCCAGCCTTGACGCGCTTGGGAGTCGTATCGCCAGAAGTAGGGGATGGGTGTTGCCAGCCCGTAGTGCAGGTGCGAGGGGGTGTTGGCGGCGTTGCCGGTGTTGCCGACTGTGCCGATCTGTGTGTTGTGGCCTACGATTGCGCCTGTCGTGGTGGTCACGGAGTCGAGGTGGGCATAGTAGTGTATGCGCCATTTCGGGCCGAGGATGCCTACGACTTTGCCTCCCTTGCCGGGCATGCTGCCGGCGTACAGCACGAGCCCCGGTGTGGCTGCGTATATGGGCGTCCCCTTGGGCGCGAAGATGTCCACGCCTTTGTGTGTCACGGACGTTCCCCACGGATAGTACCAGAATGACTGCGGGTGGTAGGAGTTCTTGGTAGCTCCCTCGACGGGCATCCTCATGTTCTGCGGCAGGAGGAAGCCTGTCAGGATTATCGCCCCGATGACTGTCAGGGCTATTCTCCATCTCTTTCTGCGTTTCTGCTTGTCTTTCGGTCTTTTCTTTCCGTGTTTGCCGTGGCTTTCGGGTTGCCGGTTGTTGTCTACGGTCAGTTCGTCCATGGTTGTTGTCTGTGTTTTGGTTAGATGTGCAAAAGTAGTGAAAATTCCGTCATGAGCCAAGAGCCGCCGCGAAAAACGTTTTTGGCGAGAGCCGATGTGCATGGGCTGGGTACATATATATAAAGATGGGGTGTGCCGGAAGTGCGGCACACCCTGTATGTTTGTCCTGAAGCTGGCGGCTCGTTGTCGCCAGTCACGGTTCAGGTCGTTGCGTGGTGATTACTCAAACTCGATGAGAGCCTGGTCAGTGCCGATCACATCGTCTTCCTCGACGAGGATGCGTTTTACCACACCAGCGATGTCGGACTTCAGGTCGTTCTCCATCTTCATGGCCTCGTACACGAGTACAGTGTCACCGGCATTGATCTTGTCGCCAACCTTTACGCAGACCTCGAGCACCTTGCCGCCCATGGGAGCGCGGAGCACTTCGCCTGTGAATTCCTCTTCGGCAGCTTCTTCCTCAGCGGGAGCAGCGGCGGCAGCGCCTGTAGCTGTGGCGTTCACCTGCACGTTGTGCTTGTTCTTGAGGTATGTCGCAGTCACTGACTGGAGCAGCTCGAGGAGCATGTGGTCAGCCTCGCCGGCACCGAGTTTCAGTCCGCCGAATTTGTCGATGAGGGCACCTGTCACCTTGAGGTCGATGTTCACGTCGCCGCAAGCGCAAGATGCAGTGTTGTTCTTTGCTTCGTATTCCATTTTGCGTAGTTTTTTGAGGTATGTTGCAGCCACTTTTGGGAGGAGCTCCAGCAGGAGGTATTCCTCGTCGTTAGATGCGAGCTTCACGCCGCCGAACTTGTCGAGGACGGGGTTTTCGGGTTTCTTGTATGAGTTGACGTCATACTCGTATTCCTTGGCGTCGCCTGTGATGAGTTCGCGGAACTTGGGGTCAACGGGGACGGGAGTCTTGCCGTACTGGCCTTTCACGAGGTCAACGAACTGGTTGTTCTTGTTGGTGTAGTCAGCGACACCCTTGCGGCGGTCGAGCGCGAGTGCCACGGCCTGTGAGCCTACGATCTGTGAAGTCGGGGTCACGAGGGGCACGAGGCCTGCGTCGCGGCGAACCTTCGGGATGAGGGCCATGGCCTCTTCCAGCACGTCCTCTGCGTTGAGGGCGCGGAGGTTGGCAACCATGTTGGAGTACATGCCGCCGGGGACCTCGGCGTTCTTGACGATCTCGTTGGGCTTGGGCAGGCCGAAGTAAGCCTCGATCTTGTGGCAAGCGTCGAGCAGGTCAGCCTCGCGGTTCTCCTTGGCAGCCTCGATGGCGCGGTCGAACTCGGCCTCGATGTCAGCCGGCATGGCTGCGAGAGCCTCGTCGAAGTCCTTGGGCCAGTTGTCCTTGTTGAGGTCGAACTCTGCGAGAGCCTTGCGGGCGTCCTTGAGCTCGTGGCGTATCTTTGCAACAGCGTCCATGTTAGCCTCAACCTCGACGCCGAGTTTCTGGCAGAAGATGTTGATAAGCTCGATAGAGGGGGCTGCAGAGCCGCCTCCGAACCACCAGATGTTGGTGTCAACGATGTCAACGCCGCGGATGATAGCTGTCAGCACTGAAGCCAGGCCGTAGCCAGGGGTGCAGTGAGTGTGGAAGTCAACGGGCACAGAGAGGGCTTCTTTCAGCTTCGGCATCAGGGTGTAGATGCGTGAGGGGCTTACGAGGCCGGCCATGTCCTTGAGGGTGATCATCTTCGCGCCGAGGCGTTCCATCTCCTTGGCCTTATCAACGAAGTATTCGTCGGTGAAGATTTTCTCGTTCTCGGGAGTGCCTTTGGGGTCAACGGTGTAGCAGACGGCAGCGTCAGCGATGCCGCCGAGCTCGTTGATGAGGCGGATAGACTCCTTTATGTTGTTGATGTCGTTGAGGGCGTCAAATATACGCATCACATTCAGACCGTTCTTGATAGCCTCCTTGTAGAAGCCTTCGAGCACCTGTCCGGGGTAGGGGACATATCCGAAGAGGTTTCTGCCGCGAGAGAGCGCGGAGAGCAGCGAGATGCCTTTCATCTCCTTTGAGCAGGAGCGCAGGCGGTCCCAGGGGCTTTCGTCGAGGTAACGCATTACAGAGTCGGGTACTGCACCGCCCCATACTTCCATGATGTAGAAGCGAGCGTCGCGGTAGAGCGGCAGCAGACGGTCGATGTTCTCCTGTTTCAGACGGGTCGCAAAGAGTGACTGCTGACCGTCGCGGAGAGTTAAGTCTCTGATTTGAAGTTTGTTAGTCATGAATTTATGTGATTTAAGTTTTTTGTTGGTTTTTCTGCTTCAAAATTAGACAATTATTCCGAGATGAGGAAAGGAAACTGCGGAAAATTTGCGGCCTTTTCTCCCTGCTTTGCCTGTCAGTCGAACATTCCCTCGATGTCCTCCGCATCTTCCGGCACTTCATCGTTTGCAGCAGGTGCGGCTGGCTGGTAGGTGTCGCCCCATGCCCCGTCGCAGGGCATATATCCTTCAGGGAACTCGAACTTGATGTCCTGCCGGTAGGGCAGCGACTTGTCGGCAAACAGCTTCTGCATGAAGATGCCGAATATCGGCAGTGCCGAGCGTGCGCCTTGGCCTATGCTGCTGTTGTTGAAGTGGATATACCGCTCCTCGCCGCCTACCCACACGCCGACGACTATCTGCGGCGTGTAGCCCATATACCAGGCGTCGGAATTGTTGTTGGTCGTGCCGGTCTTGCCGCCCATCTCCGCCGAGATGTTGTATGCCGAGCGCAGGGCGCGGGCGGTGCCGTTGTTGACCACGTTCATCATAATCATCACCATGTCGTCGCAAGCGTCAGACGAAGTCACCTCCGTGCGGTGCGCGTTGGCGGAATATATCACGTTGCCCTGGTTGTCCTCGATGCGGCTGACGTAGACCGGGTTGACGCGGATGCCGTGGTTGGCGAATGTGGAGTATGCGCTGACCATCTCCGAAACCGGCGCGTCATACGAGCCGAGGGATATCGTGACGTTGCTCTCGATATAGCTCGTGATGCCGAACATGCGCAGCTTGTCTATGAACGGCGGCACGCCGAGCTCGTTGAGCAGGTTGGCTGATACACCGTTGTTTGACGATGTAAGAGCCTGTTTCAGCGTCATTGAGCCGGCACGGCTGCCGCGAGGTGTCCACCCGCCGATGCTTGCGAAGGAGCTGACAGACGAGCACGGGTCTTTGCCCTGCTCCATGGCGAGGGTGTAGAGGAACGGCTTGGAGGTAGAGCCTATCTGCCGCTTGCCCCGCGAGGCCATGTCATACTGGAAATAGTTGAAGTCCGGGCCGCCGACGTATGCCTTGACGTAGCCTGTCACCGGGTCCATGGCAATCATGCCGGTGCGCAGTATCGATTTCATGTACATCAGCGAGTCTCGCGGCGACATGGTGACAGTTTTCGTCCCCGGCTCGTAATGCCCGTTCTTCTTGACCCATGCGAACACCTCCATGCTGTACGGTGTTTTGAACGCCTTCTTGATTTCAGTCTCCGAAGCCCCTGCCTCCTTCATCGAGCGGTAGCGGGCTGTCTGCTTGATGGCCTTGTCGATTATGCCTTGCAGCGTCGAACCCGATATTTCGCCGTTGTTGGTGGAGTACGGCCCGTATTTCGAGCCGCGCTTCTCGGCGGTGAACGCCGGCTGTAAAGTGCCTCCGAGGTGCTGGTATACAGCCTCTTCGGCATATTTCTGCATCTTGAGATCAATGGTGGTGTAGATGCGCAGGCCGTCCTGGTACAGGTTGTAATGCGAGCCGTCCGGCTTCGGGTTCTTCTCAATCCAGCCGCAGAGCGGGTTTTCCTCCCACTGCACGGAGTCTGTGCGGTATGCGCTGAGCGCGATGGTGTATGCTGTCGAGCTGCCGTAGTCGCTGCGGTTCGGGCGTTTCGGCTTGGTCGCTGTCATGAGGCGGCGTATCTCCTCGCGCAGGTAGGGGGCTTCCCCCTCCTTGTGGTCTACACGGTGATAGTCCAGCCCCAGCGGCAGCTTCTTGATGCTGTCAGCCTCTGTAGCGGGGAGCTTGCCGGCCTTGACCATCTGGTCGATGACGACATTGCGGCGTTGCCGCACACGGTCTTCGTAGCGCAGCGGGTTGTAGTAGCTCGGGTTTTTCAGCATGCCGACGAGCATCGCCGCCTCCTCAACATTCAGGTCGCTCGGCTCTTTGCCGAAATACACGTTGGCGGCAGTTTTGATGCCTACGGCGTTGTTGAGGAAATCGAACCGGTTCAAGTACATATTGATGATTTCCTCCTTGGTGTAGAACCGCTCGAGCTTGATGGCGATCATCCACTCTATCGGCTTCTGCAGCGCACGCTTGAAAATGTTGGTAGAGGGCTGCGAATACAGCTGCTTGGCGAGCTGCTGGGTTATGGTGGAGCCGCCTCCCGACGACTTGTCGCGCATCAGTATGGTCTTGATGACAGAGCGTGCCAGCGAGCGGAAGTCGATGCCGGAATGGCTCTCGAACCTCACGTCCTCGGTAGCGATGAGCGCGTCGATTACGTGTGGCGACACGTCCTTGTAGTCGCTGTATGTGCGGTTGCCCGCGCCCTCGAAATACCGTCCCATCTCGGTAGTGCCGTCGCCGGCGTAGATGACCGAGGCGAGCTTGTCATGCGGATCCTCGAGTTCCTCGATAGGGGGCATGTAGCCGATTACGCCGTTGTAGATGAGCAGCAGCAGCGTGGCTATGATGAAGCCTGTGCCGAGAAACGAAATCCACATCCAGCGTATGATGCTCTGCTTGGCTGTGCGTTTCTTTCCCTTGGGGGCATCCGCGCCGCTGTCGCCGCTTTTCCGGGGAGACGGTTTTATGTTGAAAATCTTCATTCAGTCCAAAGTGTATGCCCGGGCGTTGCCCTCGGACAGTGAAACAAAAAGTCGGACGGTTCAATAGGCCTTCTGCAGGGGTATTATTCACTGCAAATTAGGCATATAATGCGTCACCTGCAAAATTAGGAAAAATATCGCAGACAGCACGCACTGCCCGCGATATTTTTCCATTGCCGGCAGCGGAAACGGCTGTTTCCGCGCCCTCTGGAGTCGTTGAGACTTATTTCACGATTACTTTGGCTGTCTTGCCGTTGTATCTTACCACATAGATGCCGGCGGGGAGGTTGTCGCTGCCGGTCTGTATGCCGGAGAGGTTGAAGATTTCAGCTCCGGCCGGGGCTTCGATAGCGCCGATGCCGCCGCGCACCATGATGCCGTCAGCCTCGATGCCTTCCACGCCGCTGGTCTTGTCGGCTATCCCGTCGGCGAGCTTGCCAGTCCATGTGGATGTCACGGTGTTTCCTTCTGGTGTGGTGAAATTGACGTCGATGGTGTATTCGCCCTCTCCAGCAGCCTTGGAAATCGTGATTGTGCCGCCTGTGGCAAGCCCAGTCAATTCAGGTTTTGACAGGTCGGCCGCATTGTAGACTGACAGGTATGTGCCTACTGCGAGATATGTGGTGCCGTATACCGGATACCATGTGCCTTGCATGAAGCAGCCTGGCTTGGCCCCGAGTGTCAATGCGTCGTAGGCATTGAAGGTTTGACTCAGCTCATCAAAGTCTGCGTGTTCCGTGTCGTCAGTGAACAATTGCATGCTGATGAGGTCTCCCCCGCCGTCTATCCAGCCGTCTTTATCCAGCGGAGTATTGTACAATACAACATTGTATGAGCCTTCACCGTCGTAGCGTCCGGATATTTTCGTGTCGGTGACATTGCGGTCACCGCCCAGCGGAGTGTACCCGAAGTAGAATACGTACGGGATTTCGCCTGTGTATGTGGCCTTGCACAGTACTCCGCCTTCTCCGCTGTTTGATGTGCAGTTCTCCCAAACCAGGTCAACGGTGTATTTGCCGTCGCCGTTGTCTGTTATCTCAACGTAGCCTGAGGTGGGAGAAGACCACTGGTATCCGACCAGTTCGCCGCTTTCGGGATTGTCCGGGTTGAGGAACACGTCCATGAACGTTGAAGATTCTGATTCAACTGTGCCGCTGGTGTATTCGTAGTTTTCGGTAATGTGCACAGGGAACTTTCCAGTCGGCAGTTTCGGATTGCTTTCATCTTCGGGCGGCGGGGCCAGCAGGTAGATGCGGGCCATTTGCCCATCGTGTGTGGGCATCGTTTTGTCCAGACCCGCGCTTGAGAGCATCAGCCAATAGCTGCCCACGCCGTTTGAGAATGTGCCGGCCGGGCAGAAGTTGGCCTCGGTGGCAGTGAACTCAGTCGTTGGGTTTTTCGCTGAACGGAGGGGCGACTTGAGGGGGTTGCTTATGGTTTCGACACGCCCGTTTGTGACGCGCGTCTTGGTGGACAGAGCCTGCGGCGTTGCACTTGTTGCTGTGAGCGAGCATACGCATAATGCCGCGAACATTGCAGGTAGGTATTTTTTCATCTGTTTTGTTGTGGAAGCCGTTTGTGTGACATTGTGGAGGCGCGAGTGAGCCGGCTTCTGTTTTACTGTCTCGCACTCCGTGAATTGTTTGCCGCAAAGTTATTCAGATGCCGTTTTCTGTTGCAAGTTTTTATGGGGTACATTTGGGGTACAAATGATGATGATGTGCAGTTTCCGCGATTTTTTGTAACTTTACGGCGTGAAATGCCTTTGGACGATACTCATAGCCCTGATATTGTCAGCGTGTGTGAAACAGCCTGTAACGCATTCTCAGTTCCGCTGGCGGTCACTGTCTGCGGCCTCAGACTCACTCATTGTGCATCTTGAGAGGGGGATGATACGGGTGTCGCCAGATTCTGTTTTCGCGCGGGCGCTTGACTCTCTGAAATGTGAGATTGTCCGTTGCCCTGACCCTGCGCAGCTGGAGGCAAGGTGCTGCTATTGGTCGGCTATACTGGATACGCGCCGCAATGTCAGCAAGGACTCTGTCCGCAGACTGGTTTCGAGGTCAATTGAATTGTGCGACTCTGCGTCATACCCGTATGACATGACTCGTTTCCGCCATCTTGAGGGGCTGTTGCTGTTCCCTGACAATTCCTTCCGCCAGCACGAGGCGTTTCGTGACTGTTTTGACTACTTTTCAAGCCAGAGTGATGGCTTCATGACTGCTTGGCTGGCGTTGGATTTGGGCAGGCTTTATCTGAATATCGGCGACTTGAAACGGGGCGGTCGGTATTATTCGCTGTCTGACAGCATTTTAGATCTCATAGGGATTGATGACTGGCATATAAAGACATCTCTCAACAATGCCAATGTGCTGCATTTGATGGGGAAAAACAAGGAGGCTCTTGCCAAGCTTGATTCGCTGTTAGCCAATCCGGTGGCACGCCGCGATACCGGATTTTGTGTGAATGTGCTGATAAACAAGTATCTGATGTCTGGTGACAGTGAAGCGCTTGTCGAGGCTTGCGGCCTTATGCATCCCGGCATTCCTGTATCTGTGCGCATGGATCTGAACCTGGCTTTGTCAGGCTGGTATTGCAGCGAGGGCCATGCGGCTGAAGCGCTTCCCTGTCTTGAATGGCTGCTTTCTTTACCGCGTGAGGGTCGGCCGGCGGATGAGATCCGCGACGTTTACGGCATAGCCGCCAGAGTGTATGACGCTACGGGAAGGGCTGATTCGGCTAACTTTTATTACCGCCAGATTGCAGTGCTTCAGGACTCGATGCTGTCGCGTAACGAGTCTCTGAACATCCTGAACAGCGAGGTGCGCGAGGAGATAGCGAAAAATGATGAGAAACGAGAGAACGAATTGAAGCAGGAGCGTCTGCGCACATGGCTGGTGGTGCTGGCGTTGCTGTTTGTTGCCGGCGTTGCGTTGTTCTACCTGTACCGCCGTATGCAGTCGCACCGCCTCGCTACGCTGCGCACCAGTCTCGAGTTGGAACGGGAGCGGCGCAAGGTGGTGTCGTCGGCATTGGCGATGACCGAGAAGGACAATGTGCTTGAAGCGGTGCTGTCTGACATCTCCGAGATTAAAAAGGGGGGCGAAATCGGCGAGGCGCAGATACGGCAGCTGGAGCAGAATGTGAAGATGCACCTCATCGGGCGGCAGGACTGGGAGGATTTCAAGGTGCTGTTTGAGAAGGTCCACCCGGGGTTCTCGTCGTTGCTGAAAACGACATATCCGGCAGTGACGGAAGGTGATATCCGTCTGTCCATATACCTGAAAGCAGGCATGAATACCAAGCAGATAGCGCGTATGCTTCAGCTGCAGCCCGATTCTGTCAAGAAGAACCGGCAGCGGTTGCGTCGCCATTTGGGGCTGACGGCAGACCAGTCGCTCGAGGACTTGCTGCGCAGCCTTGGCTGACGCTCCCATGAGCCTAATACTCGGAGTCCCCCGAGATCTCCGAGTACTCTGATTGCGCAGCCAAAGTAGGGACACGGCGTGCCGTGTCCGAAGGGTAGTTGGCGTATATGTTGTTGATTTGTTACGGCTTATGTGCGGACACGGCACGTCGTGTCCCTACTGGGCTACGCATAAAAGCGTGGGTGTGCCTATTTTGACATCCCCCCTATTGTAGCGGCGGGGCTGCGGCTATCTGCCCAGCAGCCATTTCCACGCCGGGACGACGCTGATGACTTCGCCATCGGCAGTGGCTATATTCTCTTCATCGTCGTAAGTGACAATAAGCAGTTTTTTGCAGCCTGTTGCCTGTGAAGCCTCAAGCAAGCCTCGTATTTCGCGCTTGCGTGTCTCTTCGTCACCCATGCTCCATGTCACTTGTATCAACTGCACAATGTCGATGCCTCGTTGTACGGCAAAGTCACATTCCCCCTTCCCTTGATAGTAGAATATCTGGTCTATCGGGGTTCGGTTGCGGTACAGTTGCAGGAAAACAGTGTTTTCGAGTTTCTTGCCGTCGTCGTCGCTTTGCGGCAGCAGGACGGCATCGCGCAGCCCATTGTCGATGCAGTAGTATTTCGGCTGTGAGTTTTCGGCCTTTTGCAGCGAGCGGCTGAAATTGGGTATGCGCAGGAACATGAACGTGTCACAGGCGTAGTTTGCCCAGTTGTACAGGTCGTCCTTGCTTACTTTCAGCCTTCGGGACTTGATGTCATTGTGAATTGCTCTTATTGATGTCGGCTTGGTGAGGTTTGCCATTATGCGCTTCAGGAAGTAGCGCAGCACCTCGATGTTGCCCAGCCGGTAGTGTTCCGCCAGGTCTTTGAGGAGCATGGTGTCGAAATATGTCTGCAGTGTCTTGGCTTTGAGCAGGGCATTGCCCATTAGTGCTATTTCGGGGAAGCCACCCTCGTTGTTGTAGTCACGCAGCGCATTGCGCAGTCGAGCAGTGTCCTGTTCGAGCCAGCTGTCGGTGGTTATGCCCCGGAATTGGCAGTACTCACGGAATGACAGCGGCAGGGTCTCTTCTTCCTCCGGCCAGCCGCGCAGTGCGGATTTCAGTTCGCTGCTCAGCATGGTGGCGTTGCTGCCGCTGATGTATATGTTTTTTGTATAGTGCTTGTACAGTCGCATGACGAAATACTCCCACCCCTCGATAAGCTGTATTTCGTCAAAGAACATGTATACGGTCGCCATGTCTATGTCCGGGTACATCTCGCGGTATGCGTCGATTATCATGCTGAGTTCGTCGGAGGTCATGCGCACGAGCCGCTCGTCATCGAAACTTACCCAAAGGATGCGCTCGCGGGATATGCCTTGGCCAAGCAACTCGTTCACGAGTACTTCCATTCGTGAGGTCTTGCCGCATCTGCGTACACCGGGTATTGTCACTATCTTGCCGTCGCCTGTCGGCAACGGTTTTTCGCGTCTGCGCAGGTCGGAGGGAAACTCCTGCTGGCGCATCGCTATCTGGGTCTTTATGTATGATTTGTCCATATTGTCCTAAATTCGGGGACAAAGATAGTGATTTCTGTCCTAAATTTGGGGTCAGCGTGGGTGGTTTTTGATTGGAGGGCTTAATTTGAGGTGAAATGAGAGTGTGTTTTGCGCAGCCAAAGTAGGGACATGTCGTGCCGTGTCCAAATGGTGGTAAGCGTGTATATCGTTGATTTGGTGTGAATTGGGTGCGGATACGGCACGCCGTGTCAGCATTTGTCCGTGATTGCACGGATTGCGGCTTCGGCATCGGGGTCGGCGGTGACGGCGTAGATGAACTGCGCGTCGTCTGCGATCAGGTGTCGGCGCGAGCGTTTGAGGCCGTCTATCCATATAATGTCGCCGTCAGCGTCGGTCAGTGCCACGGCGCGGCGTTTCTGCTCCTGCGTGAGTTTGGCGTCCTTCATTATGTCGCTGACAGCCGATGTGCCGCGCATGCCGAGCGGTGCGATGCGGTCGCCCGGGCGGACGAAGCGCATAGTGTAGTTGCTGCGGCCTTGTGGAAGGAAGCACGCCGTGGGTCGGTGCATCGAGCGCATCAGCGAGCGGGCCTCGGGCGTGTTGAGCAAGCGGAACCACCTGTATTCAGGCAAAGCCAGGTCTCCACTTGTCGGGACTATGTGCAGTCCGTTGCGCTCGCTGCAGATGTCTGTGTTGCGCAGATGCCATACGCGCCCCGGCAGGGGATTGCGCGACAGTGCGGTCATCTCCTCTATTTGGCTTGCGTTTGCGCCGTGGGGTGCTGCGAACCGCTGTATTGATGTCATAGCGTCGCCGCAACCGCGTATCTCTATCCATGTCAAAATGCCGTCGGTCTTTGGACGGACGGCGCGGGCGATGACGGCGGCTTCGCCGCGCAGGTTGCGCTGTGTGGCGGCGATGCTGCGGCGGGCGTTGGGGAACCGCTCCTCGAGCAGCGGCAGCACGCGGTTGCGTATGAAGTTGCGGCGGTAGCCGTCGGCAAGGTTGGTGGAGTCGGTCATGAAGTCCTGCCCGATTTCATGCAGGTAGGCCTCGATGTCGCGGCGCGACAGCGACAGCAAGGGGCGGATTATCTCGCCGGTGTCAGGGAGCATGCCCCGCAGCCCCTCGATGCCGGTGGTGCGCATCAGGTTGAGCATGAGCGTCTCGATGTTGTCGTCGGCGTTGTGAGCCACGGCTATGCGTACTGCGCCATGGTCGTGCAGCAGCTGGCGGAACAGGCCGTAGCGCAGGTCGCGGCACGCCATTTCGACCGACACCCCATGCTTGCGCATATATGCCGGCACGTCCATGTCGGCTTCTGTCACTGGCACACCAAGGGCTCGGCAGAGGGCGATGACAAACCGGCGGTCGCGTGTGCTCTCGTCGCCGCGCAGGTGGAAGTCGCAGGTCACGACATGGACATTCGCGCCAGCTGCGACCAAGGCGCGGAGCATCGCCGTGCTGTCTGCGCCGCCGCTCACGCCGGCTATGATTTCGCCGCAGATGCCGCTGACGGCTTGGCGCACAGCCGCTTCAAACTCCGGGCGTGTCATCGCAGGTATACGGGGATGACGCAGGTGATGCGCCCGCACTCGAGTATCTCGTCCTTGCGCATGCGGAATTCCGGGTATTCCTCGCGGTTGTACGAAGAGCAGCGTACGAACTCTGCGTCATCGTCTTGCAGCAGTTTCTTTATCACCACGCCGTCAACTGTCGAGAGCATGTATACCTCGCCCCAGCGCATCGACTGCCGCTCGTTGATCTTGCTCACGCCCACAAGTGCACCCGGCGGTATCGACAGTTCCGGGCGTTCCGGGTATGTCATGGAGTAGCCTGCCGCCTGAATGAAGAAGTCTGTTTCGCGGGGTATTCCCGGCAGTCCGACCACGGGGAGGTTGTCCGCCAAAGCCGCTTCTGACAGTCCGCCGGGGCGGCCGCACTCTGCGCGAGTGGTGTCGATGAGCGGGAATGTCGGGAAATCGGGGCGGCGGCTGTCGCGCATCATCTCTCCCTCGCCGTACAGGAACCATTGCCGGCTGATGTCGGTATATTGTTTGAGGAAAATTGCGGCGACGCGACGCGAGATGTCCTTGCCTGGTTTGCGGGATTTGCCCAATGTGCCGACTGCGAGGCTGCATACGCGGGTTATCTCCGCATCCGTGAGGTTGCGGAAGCGTGCGTATGCGTCCAGCCGGTCGATAATCCTTTGCGATGATGAATTGTTCTTGTCCGTCATTTGATGCTCGCTGTTGATTGCATTGCAAAGTTAGGAAATATTCCCCGGTTTTCAAAATCGGGGATGCGTAAATCAACGGCGGTCAACGGCGTTTCAGAACTCGAACAGGTCGCGTATCGAGCCTATGTCCTCGTCGTCCTCCTTTTTGCCCTTGTCTGCATCCTGTTTTTCCGGCGCTGTGCGGCAATCCTTAATCACGAAGCGGCGTTCCTTTTCCTCGTTTGTTTCCGTAGGAGCGAATATGTCGTCCGAACGCCTTGGAGCTTGGGCTAAAAACTGTAGCTGTTCCTGCGGCGACAATGAGTCGAAGTATTTTTGCCGTGCGGAGAGCGATGCCATGCGCAGCATCTGGACCTTACGCTGGGTCTTGGGGTTGAGCGCGTACACCCTGGGCGGGCGGGACGCCACTTCCGGCTCGCGTATGCCGCGCTCCTCGAGGATGTCGGCTTGCATGAGCTTGCGCTGGAAGTTGCGGCGGTCGTACTTCACGCCGTTGATAGCCTCGTATACCTTCTGCAGCTCGGTGACTGTGAACTCCTCGTTGAGGAGGGTGAAGGCTATAGGGCGCATCTTGATGGCTTGGCGCAGGTACTGACGGGCGGCGAGGATGATCTCGCCGTGGTCGAAAGCGAGGGGCGGCAGCCTGTTCTCGTCAAACCACTGTGCGTTGGCAGCGTCGTCGCCGGCGATGAGCTGATACTCTGATGTGCGCACCAGTGCTATGAAAGCCACGGTGACGACTCTCTCGCGAGGGTCGCGGTTGAGGGTGCTGAACACATGGAACTGGTCGAGGTAAACGTTGGTGACGCCAGTTTCCTCTCGCAGCTCGCGCATTGCAGCCCGCTCCAGGGTTTCGTTGATTCTCATGAAGCCTCCGGGCAATGCCCACATCCCCTTGTACGGCTCAAGTCCGCGTTCTATCAGAAGCAGCTTCAACGATTCGCCGTCGAAGCCGAAGACAACGCAGTCAACGGTCAATGCCGGATGGGGATACTTGTAGGTGTACGGCCCGTCGTTGTCATTCACCCGTTCAGGCTGAACGACAGCATTTTCGTTGTTTGATGTACTGTTCATGATATAGCCTGTTATGCGTTTATGCTGCAAAGTTAATGCAGAAAAACGAAACTGCCAAATATTTTGCGCGTGATAATGACGCAAAGTACTCGGCAGTCTTCTCAAAGATGCAAGTCGGCCAAGTCAACAAGTCCGTTGACGATGGCATATATCGTAAGGCCCGTAGCGGAGTGTATCTCGAGCTTGCGGGCTATGTTGCGGCGGTGTGTCACCACTGTATGCACGGAGAGGAATAACTGTTCGGCTATTTCCTTGTTGGTCAATCCTTTGACTACAAGTGTGACAATCTCTTTCTCGCGGTTGCTCAGGGCCTCCTTGTCGTCATTATCGGCTGCCGGGGCTGCCGACAGCTTCTCGAGGCGGTCGGCTATGCCCTGCATGTCGTCGGCTATGGGGAGCGTTGCGTCGTAGAGCGTGCGCGTGGAGTGGGCGAGCGGACCGGACTCGACGGCGATGATTTTCAGCGACTCCGGGCCGAAGTCGCGGACGGTCTGCGGGTCGAACACGCCTCCGAAGTTCGGGTTGACGATGAGTATCGGCGAGGGCAGCTCGCCGACCAGACGGCGTATGTCGTCTGCGCTCTGCACCTCGACCACACTGCAGCGCGGCTGCGGCAAGGCACGCAGGCAATGCACCAGGCCGGCAGCGATGATGGGCGCCGGCTCGGCGACGATGACATTCAGCATCGGCAGCTGGCGGTTCATTGCCCGGCACCCCCTTCCGCGATTTTCTGCTCGAGCAGGCGTATCGCCGGCACGAGTATGTCGTTCTCCACGCGGCAATGGCTGTCGAGCTCCTCCTCGCAGCGGTATATGTCGTAGAGGGCGGTGTTGAGCAGGTTGGTCGATGCGCTGTCGGGGCAGTACTTGATGATGAGGCTTTTCAGCTCGTGCAGCTTGTCCGCCACCTGCTCGTGGTGGTCGCTGTACACGTCGATGCGGTAGTCGGCGGGCGTGTCGCCGCGCAGCAGCCGGTTGATGTGGGCGAACACGGTGCGTTCCTCGTATTCCATGTGTGTGCGTACCTCATGCAGGTATTCGTCGAAGAACTTGATGATGAGGAACGACACGTCGGAGGTGCTGAACTCAATGCCGTCGAGGAGCTTGCGGCGTATCTCTGGCAGTGAGTACTGCAGGAAATAGATATGCGACTGGCGGAGGTACTGCATCAGAGCCTTGACGCTGACGCGGCTGATTTCATTATCGCTTATGGTGCCTGAAAGCACATAGTTGACCACAGCGAGGAATGTGGGGCAGTCCACCTTGTTCTGCCGGCAGACGGTGCTGATGCTGTTGTCGCCGAAACCCACGGCGATGCCGAAGCGGCTCATCACCTGGATAATCTGGTAATGGTCGGCTATGAGGTGGCTCATCTTCTCGCCGGCGGCATACGGGTGTGATGTCTCTCGTGTCATGGGGTTGTCTGTGTAGTTTCTGTCGGTGCGGCAATGCTGAGAGGGCGGAGAGCTCTCGCCTCCGCCTCTCCCGGTCTCACCTGTTTCCGGGCACGGGGCATCGCCATGGATGCCTGTTCAGTCCGGTCACACTTAAATCTAACTCTAAATAACTAATAACTCTAATCGTGAACCGGATGGCAGCCGGATTTCACATTGCAAAGTTACAAGTTGCCTGAAGTCCCCGCAATACCTACAATTAGGTAAAATGCAGAGTGAGGCGGGTTTTTGCCGTCATTTCTTGCGCACGGAGAAGCCGAAACGGCCTATCAGGTCGCCCACTTCGTGGTAGAAACCGTGCTGGTAGACGAGCATGCCGGCCTTCTCCATGGAGAAAGCACCGGTCGCCAGGTCGATGTAGCGGTCGTCGGCGCGGACGTTGAGCACCTCGGCGATGAACATGTCGTGCGAGCCGAGCTTTATCACCTCCTTGACGCGGCACTCTATGCTCAGCGGCGACTCCTCGATAGTGGGTGAGGCTACTTTCTCGCCGGGCAGCGGCGTGAGGCCGGTTTCCTTCCACTTGTTGTAGTCGCGTGTGGAGCGCACGCCCACCCAGTCGGTGGCACGTGCCATCGCTGCGGTGGTCAGGTTGATGGTAAACTCCATGTTGGCGGCTATCAGGGGATAGCACGCCCGCTCGGGGCGCACGGAGATGTAGCACATCGCCGGGTCGGAGCATATAGTGCCTGTCCACGAGACTGTGAGCATAGACCACTCCTGCGGCGTGGCGCCGCAGGTCACGAGAACTGCCGGCAGCGGGTATATCATCGTGCCGGGTCGCCAGGATACCTTTGTCATCTGTCAGCTATTGTTATTTTGTCGCCCTCTGCCTCGTGGCCGCAGTAGTGGCAGCGCACGCGCACTGGCTGTGTTGATACTACATTGAAGCGTGTGGCTATCGGCTCGTTGCGCGACACGCACTTGGGGTTGTTGCACACCACCAGCCCTGTGATTTCGTCTGGCAGTGAGACGTGCCGTTTCTCTACGACTTCGTATTCGCGTATGGTGTTGATGACCGCCGAGGGGGCGATCAGCGCGATGCGGCTCACGGTGTCAGCGTCGAGCTCCACGTCGGCTATCTTGATGATGCCCTTGCGGCCGAGGCGTTGGCTGGCGAGGTTGAAGCCTATGGTCACGCTCTTGTCGAGCGAGGGTATGCCCAGGAGGCTGACAGCCTTGAAGAGCGCGGGAGAGGGTATATGGTCTATCACGGTGCCGTTGCGCAGGGCGGCTACGGCGAGTTCCTTCTTGTCTGGCATGTTGTGTCTGGTATTTATGGTGCGGAGATGAGGGTTTATTCGGCTGCGGGGACAGGTATGCCCATGGCGCGGCATATCATGGCCTGGCGGGCATAGAGGCCATTCTTGGCCTGCTGGAAATAATACGCTTTCGGGTTGTCGTCCACGTCTTGCGCTATCTCGCCCACACGCGGCAGCGGGTGGAGGATGCGCAGGTTGTCGCGAGAGGTGGCGAGCATCGCGTTGTTGAGGTTGTAGAGGTCTTTGACGCGCTCATACTCCATCAGATCGGTGAAACGCTCGCGCTGCACACGGGTCATATATATAATGTCGGAGGAGTCGATGATTTCACGCGAGAAGTCGCGGCTCTCGTGGAAGTCGATACTGTTTGCACGGCAGAACTCGCGGAACTCCGCCGGCATGCGCAGCTCGTCGCACGCCACGAAATTGAAGCGCACGTCGAAATGGCTGAGCGCCATGAGCAGCGAGTGGACGGTGCGGCCGTATTTCAGGTCGCCCACCATGGTGAGCGTCAGGTTGTCGAGCCGTCCCTGTGTCTTGCGTATGGAGTAGAGGTCGAGCATCGTCTGCGAAGGGTGCTGGTGTGCGCCGTCGCCGGCGTTGATTACCGGCACGTCGGTCACTTCCGTTGCGTATAGGGCCGCGCCCTCCAGGTAGTGGCGCATCACGATGAGGTCGGCATAGTTTGACACCATTTTGATGGTGTCCTTGAGCGTCTCCCCCTTGGAGGTGGAGGTGGCAGCCGGGTCGGAGAAGCCGATGACACGTCCGCCCAGGCGGTTGACCGCAGTCTCGAAGCTGAGGCGCGTGCGTGTGGAGGGCTCGAAGAAGAGCGTTGCCACCACCTTGCCGTCGAGCAGGTGCGAGTCGGGGTGCTGTTCAAAATATGATGCGTTGTCGAGCAGACGGATGATTTCCTCTTTGCTCAGGTCATTGATAGAGACGATGCTGTTGGGATTACTCATGTCCGGGGTGTTTTGTTTGCAAAGATAGGCAAAATCCACGGCTTGCACGCGGCTTGCGAGGCGGAAAATTCGCCCCTCCGTGAGCGGTAAATGCATCATTAACTATAATTAATCGTATTTTTGCGGCATAATAATGCTGTTCCGGGTAAAAACGATTAATTTTGTGACCGCAATAGAAGTAAAACAATAAACTATCCATCAAGATGAAGATCAGAGCAGCAATAGTCGGCTACGGCAACATTGGGCATTTCACCTTGCAGGCACTGCAGGCAGCCCCGGATTTTGAAATAGCGGGTGTGGTACGCCGCGACCCCTCACGCCGTGACGGCATACCGGCGGAAATCCCCGTCGTGGCATCTGTCGCCGAACTCGAGAACGTGCAGGTGGCGATACTCGCTACCCCGACGCGCAAGGTCGAGGAGTACGCAAGAGAGATACTCGCCATGGGCATCAACACCGTTGACAGCTTCGACATACACACCGGCATACCGGCATTGCGCAAGTCGCTCGGCGAGGTGGCTCGCCAGCACGGCACTGTCTCCGTCATCTCTGCCGGCTGGGACCCGGGCAGCGACTCAGTGGTGCGTACGCTGTTGCAGGCTCTCGCCCCCAAGGGCGTGACATACACCAATTTCGGCCCTGGCATGAGCATGGGGCACACCGTGGCTGTCAAGGCTATCGCCGGTGTCAAGGACGCGCTCTCGATGACTATCCCCACCGGCACGGGCATACACCGCCGCATGGTATACGTTGAACTCCTCCCGGGCCACGACATAGCCAAGGTGGCTGCCGACATCAAGGCTGACCCGTATTTCGCTTCCGACGAGACTCACGTCATGGCGGTGGACTGTGTGGACGACCTGAAGGACATGGGACACGGCGTGAACCTGGTGCGCAAGGGCGTTTCCGGCATGACGCAGAACCAGCTCCTCGAGTTTGACATGAAGATAAACAACCCGGCTCTCACCGGCCAGGTGCTTGTATGCGTCGCCCGCGCCGCAATGCGTATGCAGCCTGGTTGCTATACCATGATAGAAATCCCCGTGGTTGACCTCCTTCCCGGCGACCGCGACCAGTGGATGGGCAAGCTCGTGTAATCACACCGGCAGCCTCATGACATAACCGGGCGCATCAGCAGTTTGATGCGCCCGGCTTATTTCATTACCGGAGTACTCCGAGGTCAATCAGCTGAAGAAGGTGGCGAAGAGCTTCACGGCGGCGATATGGTCCTCGACGGCGGCGGTCTCGCGAGCCGAGTGCATTGCCCAGATGGCGTTGCCCATGTCCACGCCGCGCAGGTCCATCTGCGCTGTCAGTATGTTGCCGAGCGTAGAGCCTCCCGCCACGTCGCTGTGGTTGACGAAATACTGGCACTTCACGCCCGCCTGCTGGCACAGCGACTTCATCACTGCCGAGCCGTCGGCATCGGTCATGTACTTGCAGTTGGCGTTTATCTTGATGACCGGGCCGCCGCCCATCACGGCATGGTTGGTCGGGTCATACTTCTCATTGTAGTTGGGATGCCAGGCGTGCGCGTCGTCTGCGGAAATCATGAACGAGCGGTCCACGGCGCGGAAGAACGACTGCGCGTCGCCGCCGGCACAGGCGCAGAGGCGTTCCAGCATGGAGCGGAGCACCGGTGAGTGTGCGCCCTGCTTGGTGCCTGACCCAGTCTCCTCGTTGTCAAATATCGCCATTACGCGGGTAGCGTCGGCAGCGGTGCCGGCCTGTTGCAGCAGAGCCTCGAGGGCTGCGAATGCCATTGACAGGTCGTCGATGCGCGCAGACTGGAAATACTCGTTGTTTACACCGGCCAGGCCTGACGGCTCGAGGGGGTAGAGGCACAGCTCATATTCGAGTATGTCCTCCGGCTTGATGCCGAGTTCTGCGGCAACGGTCATCTTGACGATGCCGCCATTTGCTTTCTGCTCCTCAATCTGCTCTGGCGTGAAGTATCCCATCACCGGCTTCATGTCCTTCTGCACGGAGAGCTTGTTGCCCTCGTTGACGGCGCGGTTGAAGTGTATGGCGAGGTGGGGTATGAACGCCACGGGGCGTTTCATGTCGATGAGGCGGGTCTCGGGGTGCAGAGCGTCCTTGCCGCGCAGCATCACGCGGCCTGAAATGGAGAGGGGGCGGTCAAACCATGTGTAGAGTATTCCGCCGCCGTATTTCTCCACGTTGAGCGTCACCACGCCGCCGTCGCCGTATATCTCGGCGTTGGGCTTGATTTTGAAGCAGGGGGAGTCGCTGTGTGCGCTGATGATGCGGAAGCCGGTCTCGGCGGGGTCTTTGCTGCCGACGATGAACGCGAACACGGCAGAACTGTTCTTGACCACATAGCGGCGGTCGCCCGGGCGGAGCTGCCAAGCGTCGGCGGGGTTGAGCCGCTCGAAGCCGTTGGCGTCGAGAGCCTTGCTTATCGTGTCTGCCGCGAGGAAATTGCAGGTCGAGGCATCGAGGTATTTCAGAAGTCTTTCTATCATGATGTTGGTTTTATTGGTTGCTTGGTTATGGGTGTAAGAGGCGCGTCACTGATGGAAGCGCAGCCGGTTGAGCGCACGCATGACGTTGCACAGCGTCTGCGACCAGTAGGCGCGGAAATTGTCGCGGCAGGCAGCGAATGACTCGGCGAGGCTGTCGCCGCCGCTCTCGCGCACCGCTGCCACGAAGTTGAACAGGTCTTGGTACATGTCGGCGATGCATTCGCCTATGGAGGCGGCTATCGGCGTGTCGCTGTATTTCATGTCCTCCTCAAAGGTCTCGAGATACATGTCGTCCTCGCCCAGCAGGGCGGCCACGCGCCGGCGTATGCTCTCGTAATGCTCCTCGTCCACATACGGGTGTATGTACTCCTCTTCGGCATCGGTGTCGCCGGTGCTGAAGTCCATGTACAGCTGCGGCAGCAGCGTGAGCATCGCGTCGATGAACTCCTCCCGCCCCAGCTCCGTGCAGTTTTCGGCAGCCAGGCAGAAGTCGCGGGCGTGTGTGAGGGTGCTTATCAGTTTGTTGTCAGTCATTGTGCGAGTGGGTATGTCATTTCATCTTGCCGGCGAAACGCACCTTGCGCACCGGCATCAGCGGGTCGTCGCTCACCACCATTATTTCGCCGGTGATGATTTCGCCGCTTATCTTGCCTGTGTCTATCTCCACGCTCACCTTCTGCTTCTTGCCCGGGGCGATGCGCTGCGGCATCTTCGTTACCGACAATGCCTTGCAGGGGGAGTAGACTCGGGATATGTGCAGGTCGCTCTTGCCCGTATTGCGCACCTCGAAGGTCAGCCGAGCGGTCTTGCCGCGCTTGATTTCGCCGATTTCGAGTATGTCGGGGCGGGTGTCGGCTTGCGGGGCGAGGCTTAGGTCGCCGCCCGGGTATTTAGACCTGTCGGGGACGATGTTGACCTTTACTGTCAATTCGGTGCAATCATCGCCGGCGCAATAGGTGTATGTGCTTTGCTGCGGGCCGAGCGTTTCAGCCTGTGCGGTGTTGATGTATACGCTTATGGTTTGTATCTGCCCCGGAGGCACAGTGCCGGGGGTCATGGTGACATAGTCCGGCATCGGGAACTCCTCGCCGCCGTTTGCCCGCAGGGTTATCGGCATGGGTTGTTCGGAGGCGTTGTATGCCGATATGTATGTGTGCTTGGATTTGCCGTGCACCACGTTGCCGAAATCGACGGTGCGCTCCGACAGGCGCATCTGCCCAACGGCTATGGGGTACTTGTCGGCGAGCGAGCTGACAGTGCCGATGACAGTACCGGTGATGCGTATGAACTTGGGCGTGTCGCAGTCGGAGAGGTATACCTTGACCGTCTTGCCGAACTTGCCGGGGCGGCCGGCGGGGTTGTAGCTGAACCGCACGGTGGCAGTGTCGCCCGGCGCAATGGGGTCTTCCGGCCAGTCCACGGCGGTGCAGCCGCAAGACGGCCTGACACGGCGTATGGAGACGGCCTCCGTGCCATGGTTGACAAAACGAGCAAACCCCTGGCGCGGGCCTTCCGCCTCGCGCCAAGTGCCGAAGTCATACTCCTCTTCCAGCCATTCCACCTGCGCCAGCATCGCCAGTGAGGACAGCATTGCGAGCGTCACGGCTGCTGTGTGCCTGAACCTGAAGCCGCTCATTTCTTGGCCTTCGGTATGACGTTGCCGGTTATCTTCAGCCGCACCTTGCCCGGTGAGCCGTTGGTGCGCACGGTGACTACCTTCTCAAACCCGCCGGGCCGTCCGTTGGGGTTGAACGTTACCTTGATTTTCCCCTTCTTGCCTGGGGCAATGGGCGATTTGGGATATTCCGGGCGTGTGCAGCCGCATTGTGCTGTCACGTCGATTATCACCAGATTGGCGTTGCCCTCGTTGACAAACTCAAACGTGTGCGAGGCTGCGCCCTTCGCCTCCTGGATGTTGCCGAAGTCGTGCTTGACCTCCTCAAACACGATTTTCGCCTTGCCTCCGCCACCGGCGTACAGGGCTGTTGAGATGACCGCCACCATGGCGATGACGACCAGAGAGATGATCCTTTTCATATCAGTTAGAATTATGGCCTCCGCCGAAAGTTTAATCACGGCGGCAATCATGCATATATAACGGCGAATGTCGTTTCATGTTGTATGGCACGAGGGTCAGTCGAGCAGCTGAAGGATTGTCTCGTTGGCATTGTCGATTACGGCCGTGTCTATCGATGCGAGGTAGATGCGTGTGGTGCGTTCTGAGTCATGCCCGAGGCCTGAACTGATCACGGCAATGGGTATGTTGTTGGTGTGGGCGATGCTTGCCCAAGCGTGCCGCGCTACATACATGGTCAGCTTCTCCTCCAGGTCGGTCATAAGCCCCACGTTCTTGAGGGCTCGGTTCACGCTCTGCATGGTGTTCTTGTATTGCTTCCACCTGTCGCCCAGCGGATTGCTGATGATAGGAAGCAGGAAAGGGGAGTCTTGCGGCGAGGGGTGACGGTCCACTATCGCCTGCATGCGGCGGTCCCATCTCATGGCCATCAGCTGCCCGGTTTTGCGCCGCCGGTAGGAGAGGGTGTTCATGCGCAGGTCAGACTTGCGGAGGAACGCCATGTCCACGAATGACATCCCCCGGGTGTAGAAAGAGAACAGGAACATGTCGCGAGCGAATGCCTCCATGGGGTATTTTGACAGGTTGACGCGCTTTATCACACGGACGGCATCGACGTTGATGGCGCGTTTCAGCGTCTTGTCCACGCCGGTATACACGTGGCGGAAGGGCATTGCCTGAGTTACGAGCCCTCGTTCAACGGCGCGGTTGTATATTGCCCGCAAGTTGCGCATATAGAATGAGCTGGTGTTGTCCGTCAGCCCGAGGCCGTGCAGGTAAGCCTCATACGCCAGCATGGTCTGCGACGTTATCTGTCCCAAAAGGATGTCCCTTCCGTCACGGAAGCGGCGGAAGCTGTTCAACGCAGTGTTGTATTTCTCGGACATTCGCGATTTGCCGACAGAGCGCATCTCGCGGATTACCTGGCACGTGAATGTGAACAGCGACATCTGCGGTTCGTCCCGAAGCGCATCGGTGCTGATAGCGGTGTTTGTCATTGTCTTAGTATGTTGTAAGTGATGTATGTGGTGCAAAAGTAGCAGGAGGAGGGGAATGTCGCCGCCGAAAGCACGGCGAAATCGCGGCGAGGCGTTTTTTTGTTTTGCGGTGACGGAAATAGTAGTTAAATTTGCGTAATGAAAACGATGCGGAGGCCTGGGCCGCCGCGCAAACGACAAGATTATGGCAGACATCGGCAACAATGCACCGTACACATTCGACCGCGTGGTCCGCATCCTCGGGGGCGTGCTGCTTCTGGGCGTCGCGGTTTACCTGCTCAATTTCCTCAAGGGGGTGCTGCTCCCCTTCTTCGTGGCTTGGCTGATAGCGTATATGCTCGAGCCGGTGGTGAAATGGAACATCCGCTGGATGCATTGCTGCAAGCGGTTCCTCCCCGTGGTGTTCACCCTCGTTGAGGTGACAGCGGTCTTCGGCGCAATACTCGCTGTCACCGTGCCTTACATCATGAGCGAGTGTTCGGAGATGGGCAAGATGCTGCGCACATACGCCAACACGCAGATCCACCTGCCCTGGGTGGCGCAGCAGGTACACGACTTCATAAAGGAGCACGTCAATTTCGAGTACATCGCCTCGCTCCTCAGCCGTGAGCAGTGGATTGCGCTGCTTAAGGAGACCGCTGCCTCGTCGTGGAACGTGCTGAGTTCAGGGCTGACCTTCGTGCTCGAGCTGCTCAGCTGGCTGATAGTCTTCCTCTACCTCATATTCATAATGATAGACTACGAGCGGCTGTCGCAGTCGTTCCGTCATCTGGTGCCTGGCCGCCACCGCCACCGCGTGTTCAAGATATTTGACGATGTCAAGAGCGCGATGAACCGCTATTTCCGCGGCCAGTTCATCATCGCCATGTCGGTGGGCGTGCTTTTTGCCGTAGGCTTTTGGATTATCGGGCTGCCTATGGGCGTGCTGCTCGGCCTGTTCATAGGCATGCTTAACATGGTGCCTTACCTGCAGCTCATCTCGTTGCCCATTACGCTGGTGCTGTGCATTGTCGCTACGGCCGGCGGCGCGAACTTCTGGGTGATACTGGGCGCGAGCATAGCAGTCTATTTGGTGGTACAGTGCATACAAGACCTCATACTGACCCCGAAAATCATGGGGCATGCCATGGGGTTGAACCCTGCGATAATACTGCTGTCGCTCTCGGTGTGGGGGTCGCTGCTCGGCTTCATGGGCCTCATCATTGCCCTGCCGCTGACCACGCTGGTGCTGTCATACTATGACATGTATGTGCTGCAACGCCTCAAGCGCAAGTCTGACCGCGAGAGCATCGAGAAGATAATCCATGAGGAGAACCCCGCGCAGGAGTAAGAAATTTGAGTTAACTTTGCGGCTGTTTTCCCAGCATCAGATGACATGGCTCAAGACATAGACGACATTCATACGCGAGTTCCGAAAACGTTGCACCTCTGCTGGTTCAGCGGCGAAAAGTACCCCGTGGAGATACAGCGGTGTCTCGACAGCTGGGCACGAGTGCTTCCGGACTACCGCATACAGCTCTGGACGGCAGACGATGCGCGTGCGATAGGCTGCAGGTATATTGATGAGGCTTTGGAGATGCGCAAATGGGCCTTTGCCGCCGATGCCGTCCGCTTCTATGCCTTGTGGAAGGAAGGCGGCGTATACCTCGACAGCGACATATTGCTGCACCGCCGTTTCGACTGGTTCATTCCCGCAGAGGGTTTCGCCACATTCCACGAGCATATAGGCGACCACGTGCAGCTACAGGCGGCGTTCCTCATAGGCAGCGCCGGCAAAGCTTTCTGCCGCGAGGCGTACGCCTATTATGCCTCCCGTCCGTTCATAGCGGCTGACGGCAGTCCAGACATGACCATCTCGCCGGAGGTGATGCTCGACATCGCCAAGCAGTTCGGCTACACCCCGGGCGACCGCGATGTGACGCTCGAGGAGAATACATATATTTATGAGGGGAAATATGTCACGCATGCAACCGTTGCGACAACGTCTACCCAGGCGCGGTGGCGCGGCATACCATATACGGCAGCTGGCGCAAACGCAAACTCGGGCGGCGCATAGAGCTGGCCGTGAAGCATCTGGCGCATGTAATACAGTACCGCCTCGGGCTGATGCGGTGAGCAATACTGGACGATAATGAGAATCTGTTACCTGACACGCAACTACAAGACCGCACGCCACGCCGGCGGCAAGGCCCGGCAGGACATGGAGGAGCTGATGCGCCGCCACGGCTACCGCAACCTGGGCATACCCACTACGCACTGCCGCAACAAGGTCGCCGACTTTTTCCTGACGCTCTTAGGGGTGCTGGCATACACGCTGCGGCTGCGGCGCGGTGATGTGGTGGTGTTGCAATATCCGGTCAAGAAGTATTTCCGATACCTGTGCCGCCTGGCGCGGATGCGAGGCGCGAAAACGGTCACGCTCGTGCATGACCTCGGCTCGTTCCGCCGCCACCGCCTTACGCCCGGCGAGGAGGTGCGCAAGCTGTCGCTGACAGATGCGCTCATCATCTCCAACGAGGCGGAAATCGGCTGGCTGCGCGACCACGGCTGCCGCGTGCCGATGACACCGCAAGTCGCTTGGGACTACCTCGCCGACAGCAAGCCGCAGCACGTCCCCGACCCCGAAGAGGCTGTGGCGCATCCCTCGCTGATGTATGTCGGCAACGTGAGGCGCAAGGCCAACGGCTTCCTGTACAAAGTCAAGGGGTTGCCCATGCACCTGTACGGAATGGGAGATGTCTTGTCTGACGACACTCATATTATGTACGGGCATACGCTGGACAGCGAGATAATCCGCAGCGCGACAGCCTCGTTTGCAGTGGTATGGTACGGTGGCTCGCTTGACTGCACGGACGGTTTTATCGGCGAATACATACGCTACTGCAACACGCACAAGCTGTCGCTGTATATGCGCTGCCATCGTCCTGTAATAATCAGCAACGAATCGGGCATGGCCCCCTTTGTGCGCCGCGAAGGGATAGGCCTCACCGTTGATACGCTCGAGGGCATAGCTGGGCGGCTTGCCGCCGTCACCCCGGAGGAATATGCCGCGATGCAGCGCAATGTGGAGCGAGTGTCTGCCCTGATGGCAGAAGGGCATTACTTCAACGCCGCCCTTGACCGCGCCCTCTCCCTGCTTCCAGATGCAGTGGGGTGTGAGCTGGATTTGCGTATCAGGAATAAATAAACTATCTTCGCACCATAAAACGGCGAGGGGCTTTTGACCCGGCCCGGCATACTAATACAGCATCATGAACACTCGACGAGGCAAACTCTACTTCAGATACGGCACCATGGGCTCTGCCAAAACGGCATTGCTCCTCACCACGGCATACAATTTCGAGGAGCGCGGCATGGGCTATATGTGCTTCAAGCCGGTCACGGACACACGCGAGAAGAAAAACGTGATACGCTCGCGCATCGGCATAGAGCGCACCTGCCAGTGGATATACCCCGACACAGACCTGTATGCCCAGGTCCGGGCAATGGCTGACCGTGGCGTGTCGCTCCCGGGGTGGCTGCTCATTGACGAGGCGCAGTTCCTTTCTGCCGAACAGGTTGACCAGCTCGCGATGACAGTTGACGACTTCGGGCTGAACGTGATATGCTACGGTCTGCGCACCGACTTCCGCACCCACCTGTTTGAAGGGTCACGCCGTCTGTTTGAGATCGCCGACACGATTGACGAAATCAAGTCCACCTGTTCCTGCGGCCGCAAGACCATAGTCAACGCACGCATCGACTCCAAGGGCAACATCGTCACTGAGGGTGCACAGGTGGAAATAGGCGGCAACGACCGTTACATGGCTGTCTGCCGCACCTGTTGGCGCAACAAGCGCATCGAGTCTGTGAGCCGCGACCGGCTTCCCTTTGAATCTGAATGACATACGACGGCATTATACCATGGAAAAGCGGCAGATACTCCTCTCGTCAGGCCCAGTAGGGACGATGATACTCGGACGGTTGCGCCGTGACCATGCTGATGCCTCTCCTCACGACGCGATGCGTGTGTCAGTGGAGACCCCGGAAATATATGCAGACATGGCTCGCGAGTATGCCGATGCCGGCGCAGACATAGTCTTTGCTGCCACCCTTGCTGCCAGCAGGGCGTATCCGTGGGTGCGAGATACAGAGGGGGTGCTGCGTGCCAACAGCCGCGCCGTCGCCATTGTGCGTCGTGAAGCTCCTGGCCGCGCCGTCGCCTCGATGGTGTCCTCGCCTGCGGCAGATGACGTGTCGCGTCATACGGCGGAAATTTTGATTGAGCAGCTTTGCGCTCTTGCCGACGCGGGCGTGGATATGCACTTCCTCGAGACTTTGGTGACGGAGGACGCAGCGCGCATGCTCACAGAATGCGCCCTCGAGGCGGACGTGCGTTGCGGCACTCACACGCCTCTGCACATATCGCTGACACCGGTCATGGGGCTGCGGCTGCTTGGCGGCATCCCCCTTGACGCAGCGGCTTTCTCGCTGCTGCAGTACTGCCCGGCTTCGATAGGCGTAAACTGCCTGTACCCGCCAGCTGACGCTGCTGCGGCCCTGCGCTCGCTGGCTAATGTGTCGCCAGCGATGCCGCTGTCCGTGCGTCCGTCCGCGTCAGTCCTCGGCAAACGGCTCGTCCCTCCTGCTGAATTTGCGCAGTGCATAGCCGAGTGCCTCGCTGTTGAAACAGTGGCGATAGTCGGCAGCTGCTGTGGGGCGACACCCGAGCATACCTCTCAATTGAAAACCTTATTAACCGAATCCAATCCATGATAGAACAGGAGAAAAGAAAACAGATAATTGCGCTGATGCACCGCCAGATAGTCCCCGCTATCGGCTGTACCGAGCCGTCGGCTGTAGCCCTTTGCGCTGCCGTTGCCGCCAAGCTGCTTCCCGAGGGGACAGTGCCCGAGAAGATTGAGGTGCGTGCAAGCGCCAACATCATCAAGAACGCCATGGGCGTGGGCATCCCCGGCACAGGCATGATAGGCCTGCCTATCGCAGTCGCCCTCGGTGCGCTCACCGGCGACCCTGCAGACCAGCTCGAGGTGCTTTCTCATGTAACCCCCGAAACTGTCAAGCGCGGCTGCAAATACATCGACGAGCAGCGCATCCGCATCTGCCTGTTCCCCAATCCCCCGGCGATACTCCATGTCGAAGTGACCGTCACAGCCGGCGGCCATTCGGCGCGTGCCGTCATCTCCGGGTCGCATACAAATGTGGTATACACCGAGGCCGACGGCAAGGTGCTGACCGACAAGTGCGCCGCGACGGACCACGGCGAGGCGTGCCAGAAGGACATCGAGCTCGACATGAAGACCGTGTTCGATTTTGCAACGACAGCCCCTATTGACGAGATTTCATTCATACTCGAGGCTCGCCGCTACAACAAGGCTGCAGCCGACTATGCCCTCAAGCAGGAATCTGGTCACTGCGTAGGCTCGACCATACTGCGCTACGGCGCACCCGTGTTTGGCGACAGCGTCCTGAGCCGCGTCATCAGCTACACGTCAGCTGCCTGCGACGCCCGCATGGGCGGTGCGCCTGTGGCCGTCATGTCCAACTCCGGCAGCGGCAACCAGGGTATCACCACCACAATGCCAGTCGTGGTATACGCCGAGGAAACTGGCGCGACCGAGGAGCAGACCATACGCGCTCTCACGCTCTCGCACCTGACGAGCATATACATCAAGCAGAGCCTCGGCTGCCTCTCCGCCCTCTGCGGCTGCGTCGTGGCATCGACAGGCGCGTCCTGCGGCATCGTCTACCTCATGGGCGGCGGCTATCCGCAGGTATGTTCCGCAATCAAGGACATGATCGCCAACCTTGCCGGCATGATATGCGACGGCGCGAAGCCCTCATGCTCGATGAAGATTTCGTCGGGCGTGTATACCGCCATGCTGTCGGCGATGCTTGCCATGAACGGCAAATGCGTGACACAGGCCGAGGGCATCGTCTGCGATGACGTGGACCGCTCCATCCACAACCTGACGAGCATCGGCCGCGAGGCGATGACCGAGACCGACAAGCAGATCCTCGAGATTATGACCCACAAGTGCTGAGGCGGCAGCGGGAGAGTGCGCCGGGCGCGCCGCGCTCCATGCGCGGCAGGTAGCCGAAACCTCCGACGAGTGTCTCTTCGCCCAGATCGATGACCAGACGGTGCGGCGGTTGCGCAGAGGCGGAGGCTTCCCAGTATGTCGATTCCTGAAGGTCGATTATCTTGTCGGCGGTATGGTTGCCAGCCGTATTGCAGTCGCGGGTGGGGAGGACTTTCCATTTCTCGCTCGGCAACCTGTTGCCCGCTCCGTCAGTGAGGTATATTTCGGCGATAGCTGCGGGATTGCCGTCGTGGGTGCCGAGCGCCTCTATAACCACATACCTGCCGCTGCGCGGCGTGAATGATATTTCTTTCCACCCGTTGCCGGCGGGCAGTGAGCCTTCGGCGAGCGTGGTTATTTCGCCCAATGCAACTTCCGATGCGTCTTGCACCGGCTGTGCATCAGCTGGTTGCACGTTGTCGTTTACCGGCGATGCAAGTCCGCGTATGCGAGTGTCGCGAGGCCCGAGTATGTCGAATACGAGCACCTCGTTTTCACCTTCGCGCAGCCAGCACCCCGGGGCGTACAGCGTCTGCTGCGGGCCGATGTGCCAGATGCGCCCGAGCGCGTGTCCGTTGACGTAGACCAGCCCTTTGCCCCAGGTGCTGAAATCGAGGAACGTGTCCGCTGCCTTGGCTATATGGAATGTCCCATGGTATACGCCTGGTGTCATGCGCTCGCCGTCTGCAGCTGGCGCGATGTCCTGATATTTCATTGACCGGTAGAACGGAAGTTCGTCCGGCAACAGCTGTACGTCCCAGCCGGCCAGTGTTGTGTTTTTGCCCTCCGGGGTTGTCACAGATACGCTTTCGGTTATTCCCTTGAAGTCCTTTATGGCACGTCCGAAGTTGATGCGCCCCATGGCTTCGACCAGTATTGTCAGGCTGTCACCAGCGGCGCATGACGGCATGGTGAGGCGTGTCTGCGACAGCCGCCTGTCGAGGATGCCGACACGTTTGCCGCCCACTGATATGATTGCATAGTCGTGAGGTTCAGACACTTCGAGGACAGAGCCTTCGGGAATGTCAAAGGGTATCGATGTCGAATAGACGATGCTGCCGTAGCCCTGCCCGAACTCCTCCATGGTCTTGATGGTGTCTGTGCGGATAGCTTCGGGCAGGTTTCCAGCGAGTGCTGCAACCTCCGTGAGGCGGAACTCCGCGACCGTGCCAGTCGGCGGTGTCGGCGGAATGTCGGGCAGAGCCTCCCCACTGTTGTGCTTGGCCATGACCTCGCGCAGCAGGCGGTACTTTTCTGTAGGCGCACCCTGCTCGTTTATAGGCGCGTCGTAGTCGTATGAAGTCACGTCGGGTGCGAACCCCGGCGAGTTTGCGCCAGCCCAGTGTCCCCAGTTGGTGCCGCCGTGGGTCATGTAGAGGCTGAACGAGATGCCGCGTGACAGCATGTCGTCGATGCCGCTTGTCATCGCGTCGGCCGGGCGTGTCTCGTGCCCCGCGCCCCACTTGTCAAACCAGCCGCTCCAGTATTCCGAACACATCAGCGGGCTGTGAGGCCTTTCGCGCAGCAGCGGCGCAAACTCTCGCTCCACGTCCGCGCCTGTGCCGAAATTGAGCGTCCACGTCAGGTCATCGAGGCCGTTGTCGAGGAAGTTTGACGACCAGTCGCATTGGAACATCGTGACTTCCTTGCCGTAGCAGCGGCGGAGCGTGTCGCGTATCGCAGACACGTACCCCTTGTCCTTGCCATACGAGCCGTATTCGTTTTCCACCTGTATCATTATTATCGGGCCTCCGCGACCGACGGTCAGGTCGGCAACCTGTTCGGCGACCTTCTCCTCAAACAGAGCCACGCGCTCCATGAAGTACGGGTCATCCTCGCGCAGCCGTATGTCCTTCTTGCGCAGCAGCCACCACGGCAGGCCTCCCATTTCCCACTCGGCACACACATACGGGCCTGGACGCAATATCACATACATGCCGTTAGCCTGGCAGAGGCGTATGAACTCGCGCAGGTCGTTTTGTCCCGAGAAGTCGAACTCGCCCGGGTGTTGCTCGTGCACATTCCAGAATACATACAGGCATATGGTGTTCATGCCCAATGCCTTGCACATGCGGATGCGCTGCTCCCAGTAGGGACGCGGTATTCGCGGATAATGCAGTTCCGCAGCCTTGACGACAAACGGCTTGCCGTCCATGAGGAATGTCCCCTCGCCAGGGACGAAAGTGCCGGCAGCGGCGTTTGCCACGGCCAATGAGAGTATGGCGAGCAATGAGAGCAGAAGTTTTCGCATGACGTGTGTCGTGTTGCGGGTGGCAAAAGTTATCTGCAAAGTTAGTGACAGCCGGCGGAAAATGCAAGTCAAAGAAGATGCAAATGTTGTCGTTGCGGGGATTTTTAGTTAACTTTGCACTACGCAAATCCTCAAAACGAGATTTATGGCAATTCTTCCCCGTTTGTCCCGAAAGACATTTCTTGTCGCTGCGCTTCTGACGGCATGGTGTCTGCAAGCAATGGCTTCGCAGCCGGTAGACGATTTCGTGGCCTCGCCTGCAACAGATGCCTCCTCGGTGTCGGTATATGTGTATGACCTCGACCGCAGACGGCAGACCGAGGGGTACAACGAGAGCGTGCCGCTCATTCCGGCTTCGATAACGAAAGCGTTGACCGTAGCCTCGTGCCAGCTGAAAACGGGGATAGACTACCGCTACGAGACGCATGTATACATCGACGGCACGCTGAAAAACGGCATACTGCACGGCAACCTGATAATCGTCGGCTCTGGCGACCCTTCGCTCAATTCGCGGCAGGACGCCGGCTCGGATTTCGTCAGCGAGGTTGTCAGTGCGTTGAAACGCAAGAAGATAACACGCATCGACGGACAAATACTTTTTGACCAGTCCATATTTCCGCTGCCGGCACATCCGGCATCTTGGCCGGCCGGAGACAAGAGCCAGTCGTATGGCACCGGGTGTTTCGGCTTCAACTTTGAGAACAACGCCTCGGGCAAGTCGTCGGTGGCAAATCCCGCAGCTGTATGCGACACGCGCCTGAGGAAGGCATTTGAGGCGCACGGCATCACGGTAGGGGATGCCGAGGTTGCGCAGACACGCCGCTCGCTGCTCATGGAGCACCGCTCGCTCACCATAGACGACCTGATGCGCTCGTGCATACGCCGCAGCGACAACATGTATGCCGAGGCGTTCCTGCGCACATACGCCCTGCGCTGCAAGCGCGAGGCAACGCCAGACGCTGGCGCAGCTGCTGAAATGGAGATGTGGCGGCGCAAGGGCGTTGACATGAAAGGTGTGAAGATTGTGGACGGCTCCGGGCTGTCGCGCCAGAACCGCATGACCGCAAAATTCCTCGGCGAGGTGCTGAGGCGCATGGCTGACGACGTGGACTATGTATCTTATTTCCCACTCGCCGGCCAGGAGGGTACGCTAAGCTCGTTTCTCAAGGACACGCGCCTCGACAGCTTCATCGCCCTGAAAACCGGGAGCATGAACGGCATACAATGTTACGCCGGCTACAAGCTCGACTACAATTTTGCGCCCACCCATGTCGTTGTTATTATGGTGAACAACCTCACGGCACGCGGCGCGCTGCGTGCCGCTGTGGAGAAGATGCTCCTCGGGCTGTTCCCCGACGAAAACTGATGCGGCTTTGTCTGCATAGATTAATTCAATGCGCCATGCAAGAGAAGGACTTGAAAGAGATACTCAACGCGGCCTACGAGCTGGAAGGCCTGTTGCAGCTGTCGCTGACGGGCAAACAAGACCTGTCGCGGCTGCATGACCTGATAGTGGACAAGGGGCATCTCATATCGTCGCTCTGCGACCGTCTCCCCGCTGCTGCCACAGAGTCAGGCGAGGGTGCTGCGGCAGGGTATTACGTCGTCGATGAGGCAGCTGATGACAGCACTGCCGCCGAGCCTGTTGAGAATGGCCCGGCTGTGAAAGAACAACCTGGCGAGCCGCTGCCGGCAGAGCCGGAGGCTGTCCCCGATTTTTCGCATATCGAAGGCGTGTCCTTTGCCGACACCCCCGACACCCCCGATGAGCCTGAAGAACAGGCGCCAGCGCAAGATGCCGCTCCTGCTCACCAGCCGTTGCGGCTGCGCAACAACCCGGGCGGCCGTCCTAAACTGCGCCGCCTCTTCCCGATAAACGAGGTTTTCCTGTTCCGCCGCGAACTGTTCGGCGGCTCTGATGTGGACTTCAATGCGTCCCTTTCCATTGTAGAGGACCTGGACACTTACGACGCTGCCGAGGACTATTTCGTTTCCGACCTGCAATGGGACATGAATGACCCGACGGTGGGGCAGTTCCTTGCGATAATCAAGAAATACTTCAAGCAACAATGAGCGGCAAACTGTATGTGGTGCCTACGCCAGTGGGCAACCTCGACGACATGACCTTGCGAGCCATCCGTGTGCTGAAAGAGGCAGACATGATACTCGCAGAGGACACCCGCACCTCGTCGGTGCTTATGAAGCATTTCGGGATAACCACGCCCATGGTGAGCCACCACAAGTACAACGAGCACGACACTGTCGGCGGCATAGTCGAGCGGCTGAAAGGGGGCGAGGTCATAGCCCTGGTCTCCGATGCCGGGACCCCGGGAATTTCAGACCCGGGCTTCATGCTGTCGCGTGAGTGCCGCCGCCAGGGGGTGACTGTGGAGTGCCTCCCCGGGGCAACGGCTTTCGTGCCGGCGCTCGTGTCCTCCGGGTTGCCCTGTGACCGCTTCGTCTTTGAAGGCTTCCTGCCCCCTAAGAAGGGCAGGGCTACCAGGCTGGCTGAACTTGCTGCCGACACGCGCACTGTCGTGATATACGAGTCACCGAAACGGTTGCCGCGCACGCTGCGCCAGCTCGCCGACGTTTTCGGCGGCGACCGCCCTGCCGCCGTCTGCCGCGAAATCTCGAAACTGCACGAAACAATTCACAAAGACACTCTTTCTGCACTTTCCTCGCATTTCGAGGCGAACCAACCGAAAGGAGAGATTGTTATCGTGATAAGCGGTTGCGAGAGTAAGCTCGTCAAAAAACGCCGCAATTATGAAGATTGTGACGATGATGACGAATAAAATCCGCCGCTTAGCGTTATGAACAAAAGAATATCAACTTAACTATTTACTATTATGAAAAAGATCTTTGCATTCATCGGGCTGGGCGCGCTTCTTATCGCCTCTGCCTGCGGCAACAAGAACGGTGGACAGGTTGACTCCGACTCCATGCGTTTCGCTGACCTCACCTCTGAATACAACGAGGCTACTTCTTTCAATGACTCTCTGATGCTCCTCATGGGCGACATATACACCGGTCTCGACTCAATCAACGCACAGGAGGGGCTGCTCTACAGCCAGGGCGGCGACAATGTGGACCGCCGTGCCGAAGTGCGCCAGAACCTCGAGAACATCCGCGCTCGCCTCAACGCCAACCGCCGTCTCCTCGCCGACATGGAGGCCAAGCTGAACAGCTCAAACAACAAGAACGCTGTCCTGACGAAGACTATCTCGCAGCTCAAGGCGCACATCGAGCAGCAGGACCAGAAGATCGCCCGCCTCGAGGCTGACCTCTCCAAGACCAAGGGCGAACTCGAAGCCGCCCACGGCGAAATCTCCAACCTTAACACTCAGGTGGCTGAGACCCAGGAGCAAGTGAAGGTGGAAACCGCTGCCAAGGAACAGGCTCAGCAACAAGCTATCGAAGCCGAAAACGAGGCCAACCGCGTATACTACTGCATCGGAACCAACAAGGAGCTGAAGAAGAACGGCCTGCTCCAGAAGAAATTCCTCGGCGCAACCAAGGTTATGCAGGGCAACTTCAACTCAAGCTACTTCACCAAGGCCGACAAGCGCAGTCTCACCACTATCCCCACTGGCGGCAAGAAGGTGAAAATCTGGTCAAACAACCCCGCCGGGTCTTACCAGATTGTTGACAACGCCGACGGCACGAAGACCATCAAGATTACCAACCCATCTCAGTTCTGGGGTCGTACTCCTTACCTGATCATCCAGATCAACTGATGACATATTATCAACCATGGCAAGTGGGGAATGGGGACACGTCCCTTTCCCCACTTGCTTTTTTGTATATGCGAAATGATGCGATACCTCTTTCCCATACTGTTCTCCTCCGCAGTCATGCCGGCCTTTGCCGCCGGGTTCACCGTTGACCGCATAGACCCTCCGCATTGGTGGGTCGGCATGAAGGACACCTCATTGCAGCTGCAGGTGCACGGCCGGGATGTCCGGCTGTCGGATTTCACAGTTGACTTTCCGGGCGTGGCTGTCGATAGCGTCGTCCGCCTTGACGGCTCGCCCGACTGGCAGTATGTGTACTTGCGCATATCGCCTGAGGCCAAGCCCGGCACGCTGACCTTGCAGTGGAAAGAAGGTCGCAAAAAAGTGTCGCGGAGCTATGAGCTGCGGCCTCGCACACGTACGGAAGGCGCGGCAGGCTTCTCAGCAGCAGACGTGCTTTATATGGTAATGCCAGACCGGTTTGCCGACGGCGACACCGCAAACAACCGCATCGCTGATATGCGCTATCCTGTCGGAGCCGACCGCGCCGACCTGAATGTGCGCCACGGCGGCGACCTGAAGGGCATCCGTGACCGCATATCATATCTCGACTCGCTCGGCATCACCGCCGTTTGGCTCAACCCCGTCCTCGAAAATGATATGCCCGGAGGCTCGTATCACGGCTATGCTACGACCGACTATTACCGCGTAGACCGCCGTTTCGGCTCAAATGCCGATTATGCTGCACTCGTCGCAGACTTGCACGCGCATGGCATCAAAACGGTCATGGACATGATTTTCAACCATTGCGGCATAGCGCATCCCTGGGTCGATAACCCTCCCTCGCGTGACTGGTTCAACTTCCCTGACACATTGGTGCAGACCAACTACCGTCTCAGCACCGTGACCGATACGTATGCTTCTGACTATGACCGCAAGGTGACTACTGACGGCTGTTTCGTGCGCGAGATGCCCGACCTGAACCAGCGCAACCCCCATCTGATGAAATACCTGTCGCAGAACAGTATTTGGTGGATTGAGGAGGTAGGCATCGACGGCATACGCATGGACACTTACCCATACGCCGACTACTGCAAAATGGGTGAGTGGGTCGATTGTGTCCTCGCGGAATACCCCGGTTTCAACATCGTCGGCGAGTGCTGGTTTGCAGAACCGGCCGGCGTAGCCTCATGGCAGAAAGCCTCATCTCTTGCCCGCGGCGGCTTCGCTGACACCAACCTCCCGACGGTCATGGACTTCCCGTTCATGATTCTCAACCGCGACATGGCTCCGTACCGCGAAAATACCGACCCTTGGAACGGGCTGAACAAGGTCTATGACCACCTTGCCCTTGACTACATTTACCCTGACCCTATGCGTGTAATGCGTTTCCTCGACAATCATGACACGGAGAGGTATATACTGCAAGTTCCCGACAGCCTTGCGCAGTGGAAGCAGGGTGTCGCCCTGTTGCTCACCGTACCCGGAATACCCCAGCTGTATTACGGCACAGAACTCCTCATGGCCGGCGACCGCCGCCCTGGCGACGGCAATGTCCGTCGTGACATGCCGGGAGGTTTCCCTGGCGACACGGTGGACGCCTTCACTCGCGAGGGGAGAACGCCGTTGCAGAACGAGGCTTTCGACTTCATCTCTGCCATTTGCCGCTGGCGCAAGACAAACGCCGCCGTCACCGGAGGCAAGATGACGCACTTCATGCCCTCCAACGGTCTCTACCTGTTCCGCCGCACCGGCGGCGGTGACACGTTTGTCGTTGCCATGAACGGCACTGACGCTCCGCTCGAAGTGGATATGCACCGCTATGCCGAGGTGATACCCCCTGGCTCGCAATGGCGCGACGTGCTGACAGGCAGAACAGTGGAACTGATGACCGGTGATTTCATGTATACATTCGCACCGCGCGAAATAATGATATTAGAACCAGCAGAATGATAGGAAAAACGATTGTTGCAGCGGCAGCGTCTGCGTTGCTGCTCGTGGCTGTGGGCTGCAAGCCTACGGAAGCAAATTACAAAGCGGCGTATGAAGCCGCACAGGCTGGACGCAACGCCCAGCCTGAATTTGAAGGTATGATACTCGAGGGCGGCCCGCAATGGCACAGGGTGGGGACGGACTCAGTCATGCTGTTGCGCCATTCCTTGGCGCGGCTTGAGGGGGACACCGCACGGCTGCGGCCGTTCAATGTCGCTGTCGGCGCATACGGCATGCTGACCAATGCCTCCGCCCATGCCGACCGGCTGCGAGAGGCCGGCTATGACAGCCGCGTCTTGCGCGACGGCGACCAAAAGTATTACACCATCGCAGCCCAGTTCGACTCCATACAGCCCACTGTGCCGTTCATCGACAAGTACATGAGGGAGCATCCGTCTGACATGTATGCCGGCCTCCCGCACCGCCCAGTAGTCGAGGTGCCGCTGGCGTGCCGGAACATTTCATATTGACGAAATCAACGATAAGCAAAGGGCTGCAACCTGATATTTCAGGCGCAGCCCTTTGCTGTGTGTGTCGGGCGGAATTACATTCCGTAAATCAAGTCGGTATAGTAGCCGTAGCCCCCGTAATTGCCCGCTGACGGGCCATATTGCAGCGTGATGTAGCCGGTGTTGTTGCCGCCCCACCATGTGGCTGTCAGGTTGCCTCCCGACTGGGTGACGCTGATCGGGCTGCCGTACATCTGGCAGAGCTGTGCGTAAGCGGCGCGGTATCGGTAGTCAGTGTTGACGGTGCTGCCGTACTGGAAGCGCACGCAGTTCATTCCCGAGGAGGTGTAATACACTGTTGCTTCAGGCCAGACGATGCCGCACTGCAACACATTCGTCAGGAAGATAGCGTTGTCGATTGCGCTTGCCACTGCATATCCCTCATCGATGAGAGTCGTGATGCCGTAGTCTATCAGGCTGCCGAACGTAAGCCCGAGGATGCCCGAAATCGTAGGCAGTGGGCCGTGGTAGCCGTATCCGTAGCGAGGAGGGCGCGGCGGTGGCGGCGGCAGCGGACGCTCGGGACGCGGACGGTGCGGCGGACGGTAGTCATGGTGGTGAGGTGGAGGAGCAACGCTGGGACTTCCGCCCGGACGCGGTGCGCTTCCGCCGTGGCCGTGGTCTCCTTTCGGAGGCCTGCCGTGGTTGCCGCTATTGTGCTTGCCCGGGTCTCCCTTTGGCGGACGGCTGTGGTTGTCCTTGGGCCTCCCTCCGTTGTGCTTGCCATGGTTGTCATTCGGGCGGTAGTTGCCGTTGTTGGGTCTGCCGTTGTTCGGGCGATTGTCCTTATTCCCGTCGGGGCGGTTGTTGTTGCCGCCGTTAGTCTTCCCATGGTTGCCGCCGGGGCGACTGCCGTTATTGTTGCGGTTTCCGTTGTTGTTACGGTTGCTATTCCGGTTGTCGTTTCTATTGTCGTTCCGGTTGCGGTTGTCGTTCCGGTTTGTATTGTTGTTGCGGTTTCCGCCGATAGTCCGTGTGCCAGATGTGCGAGAGCTTGTGGCTCGTTCTCCGCCTGCACGTTTCTCTGTCGATGTGCGGTGATGGCCGCCCCCGTTCCTTTGGGGCTCGCCTGTTTCGCTGCCTATAGCCACCGGGCTTGCTGTCATGCCGAGGCAGAGCAGGAATAGCCATACGTATTGTCTCGTCTTTCTCATAGTTGTGCTGTTTTTCTTATCTGACACCTTTGCTGCGGCATTAGTTTAATTGCGCCGTGCATTTCGTGCTGGTGGCTTCCCTATGCGAGCCTAAGCCGCCCAAAGCTGAACACATTATTATATGCCCATGATGTGCCTGAAACGTCGTATCCGCCCTGAATGTTAAAGTTGTCAGGTGGTTTTAACTTAAATCTTTGCAACCTTTTTGCATTTAGCCCCGAAAGCGTTTTCTCCTCGGCTTGGAAACAGGCTGCATTGCCTGTAGATAACTTTTTATGCATGAACAAATGCAAGCATGGTGTGGCGTAATGCCGTTGATGCGGCTCGTGTTCGGCGGAATGATATGGTATGTGGTGGCAAAATGCCGCTGATGCGCAAGTGGTCTCCCTTGGAGAAGGGACGAGCCAGACCTCGCTTCAGATGATTTTCTGTGTTAAACTGGAATTTTAGTATTGGCAAGTAGAGTAAAAATGCTAAATTTGCGATGTCTTACCGTATTTCGCGATGTCGGCAAGGCATGGTTTCGGGTATGTGCCCGAGGCTGAAGAGCACTTTTGCATCTGGATGGCAGCCGATAGAGTCATAGCTTTGATAACCTATCTATACCATTGAGAAACAGTCTGTTGAGATGTATGGCGGTGTCTTTGCCGCGCTTCGACTCGCATGATCTGGTTTTCTGTCTGACCTAACCTGATTGGGCTTGGCCGTCGGTGCTTCGAGATGCGGAAACTGCGAGTCGCGATGCTTGTCGCCAGTAGCGGCATTGCGTCCGAGTTGCCTTATAACTGTTTGATATAAAACCAAATAACAATATCTAAACAACTGTAAGTATGAGAAAACTGTTTTTACTTTTGATGGCAGTGTTAGCATGCAGTTGGTCGATGCCCGCTCTGGCGCGCACGATCACCGGCAGCGTGCTTGATGCAGCCAACAATGACCCCCTCATCGGCGCGACTATCATGCCCGTCGGTGGCGGACAAGGCACTGATGCCGACTTCGACGGTAACTTCACACTTAACATTCCCGACAATGTGAAGCAGATTACCTTCTCGTATGTAGGCTACAAGTCCAAAACCCTTCCCGTACAGAGTGAGATGCACGTTTATCTGGAGTCTTCAGTGACTTCTCTCGATGACGTGGTCGTTATCGCCTACGGTACCGGCACAAAGGAATCTCTTACCGGTTCTGTCGCTGTCGTTGACTCCAAGGCTATCGAGGACCGCCCCGTGACCTCTGTCACTCAGGCTCTCGAGGGTAACGCTCCTGGTGTGCAGGTGAACAACTCAACTGGCCAGCCGGGTTCTTCCCCCTCTATCCGTATCCGTGGTTTCAACTCGTTCAGCTCTTCTGCACAGAGTCCTCTTTATGTAGTGGACGGTATCGTTTACCAGGGCGACATCGCGGACATCAACCCCGCAGACATCGAGTCTATGTCAGTCCTCAAGGATGCCGCTTCCTGCGCACTCTACGGTAACCGTGGTGCAAACGGTGTCATCCTGATCAACACCAAGCGTGCCAAAGGACAGGGCAAGGTTGACGTTACTCTCCAGGTTCGTCAGGGTATGTACACCCGCGGTCTTCCCGAGTATGACACTCTCGATGCCAACCAGTGGATGGAAACAGCTCTCCAGAGCTGGGCTCGCGGTCGCCAGACTGCAGGCGCTCCCGGCACTTACGATGAGATCCTTGCTTCTTCCGCAGCTGCCTTCATCGGCGGTTTCGTCAATGGTACAAACATCTACGGCGGCGACCCCTCTACTGTATTTGACGCTACCGGCAAGCTGACTCGTAACGTACTCCCCGGTTACACCGACCTCGACTGGTGGGACGCTATCTCACGCACCGGCCACCGTCAGGAGTACAATGTCAACGCTACCGGCGCTACCGAGAAGTTTGACGCTTTCGCCTCTGTCGGCTACCTGAAGGAAAACGGCTATATGCTCCAGACTGACTTCGAGCGTTTCAACGGCCGTTTCGTGGCTAACTACAACCCCGTTTCATTCCTCAAGATTGGCGCAGACCTCTCTGCAAGCTACAGCGAGTCTGACCAGGGTACTGCTGACCCCGACAACCTGAACACTACGACCAACCCGTTCCTTACCATGTTCTACGCACCTATCCAGTCATACTATCAGCATGATGCTGAGGGTGCAATCGTATATGGCGAGGATGGACAGCCTGCATGGAACACTGACGGCATGAACAAGGGCGACAACATCGCATGGCTGATGCGCCTCAACTCTTCAACCTACAAGAACAGCTCTATCAACGGCTCTCTTTACGGTACTGCCATACTCCCCTACGGATTTGAACTGACTGTACGCGGCAGCATGATGCGTTCCTTCCTCAGCGGAAAGGACTATTCTAACCGCATCATCGGCGCGCAGCAGGGTACCGGCGGTATGGACCTCAGCCATCAGAACGTAGGTTCTCACACTTTCATGCAGACTCTTAACTGGAGCCGCGAGTACGGCCTGCACCACATCGACGTGATGCTCGACCACGAGAACTACCAGTATGGCTACAACGCATACTTCCTCCGCAAGAGCGGCCAGCTCATCGACGGCAACTACTCGATGAACAACTTCCAGAACCTTGACGCTGACAGCGAGAGCCAGGCTGAAATCCGCACTGAGTCTTACCTCGGCCGCGCTCGTTACAACTACGACCAGAAATACTTCGCAGAGTTCTCTCTCCGCCGTGACGGTACTTCCCGCTTTGCCAAGAACAACCGCTGGGGTACATTCTGGTCAGTAGGTGCAAGCTGGATCCTCACCAAGGAGAAATTCCTCCACAATGTTGACTGGCTCAACTATTTGAAGCTCCGTCTCGCTTACGGTTCTGTAGGTAACGACGCTGCTGCTTCTGCATACTCTTACCTGACTCTCTACTCTCCCTGGTTCACTTACGAGGGCATCGGTACTATGTACCCCGGCTCTATAGGCACTTCTGACCTGAAGTGGGAGTCTACCAAGACACTCGATATCGCATTGGAGGGTAGCCTCTTCAACGACCGTCTGAGCTTCACTATCGGTTACTTCGACAAGCGCAACGCCGACCTGCTCTATAGCCGCACTCTTCCCTTCTCACAGGGTACTGTCGGCAACAGCGGTCTGCTCCCCTCTGTAATGCAGAACATCGGTACTATGTCAAACCGCGGTTGGGAACTCCAGTTCGGCGTTGACATCATCCGCAATGCAGACTTCCGTTGGAACTTCAACATTGACGCTTCGTTCATCAAGAACAAGATCATCAAGCTCCCGGACAACCAGGACATCGTGGGCCAGGCTCTCTTCCAGGGCAAGTCCCTCTACGAGAAGTTCACTTACGACTGGGCTGGTGTTGACCAGCGCACTGGTAACTCTCTGTACTATATGCACCCGGATTCTCCTGAATACTACAAGTATGACGAGAACGGCAACCAGTACTACGATGAGGAACTCTGGATGACCAACCTTGCAAACGCAAGCAAAAGCGGCAACCTCTTCGTTGACGAGAACGGCAACTACCTGACTGACCGTGCCACTACATACGCCAAGCGTGTCATCAAGGGTTCTGCACTTCCCACAGTGTTCGGTTCTTTCAGCACCAACTTCTCATGGAAGGGCATCAACCTCGGCCTTCTCTTCACTTACAGCCTCGGCGGCAAGACTTACAACGGCAACTACGCTTCTCTGATGAGTCTCAACGCCCAGAGCCCCGGCGCCCTCCACAAGGACATCCTCAACGCTTGGCAGGGCACTCCCACAGCTAACGCTGACATGGACCACGTGGGCATGACTTACAACCCCACCAACTCTGACCTCTCAGCTATCGAGGTAAGCGCTATCCCGACAAGCGGTCAGGTTGACCCCAACGGCGTGCCTGTGCTCAATACCCAGCTCGACCAGTACAACAATGCTTCTTCAAGCCGCTTCCTCGTTTCGAGCAGCTACCTGTGCATGAAGAACATCAACATCTCATACGACTTCCCCAAGAAGTGGGTGAACGCTATGAAGATGCAGAACCTCAACCTTGGCTTCTCGGTTGACAACCTCTTCCTGATCACTAAGCAGAAAGGTTTGAACCCGCAGTACAGCTTCTCCGGCGGCCAGGGCGCATACTATGTTCCCTCTCGCGTCTTCTCATTCCAGCTCACAGTCAAGTTCTAAAATACATAAGAGAATAAGAAATGAAAAGCAATATATTTTTACACGGTCTGATCGCTCTGGGATCAGTCGGTCTGTTCGGGGCGTGCGCTTCTGACTACCTCGACACAACCCCTGAGGCGAACTTCCCCGACAAGGACGCTCTCAGCACCGTTGACAATATCCAGTTGGCTCTTAATGGCATCTCGCTGTCTATGAACACGCAGTACCAGTCCACTTCCTGGAACCAGTACAACGGCGAGTCTTACGTCAACACTATCTGCAACGAGGCTATAGGCCAGGACTACATCTCCGGTCTCGCCGGTGCAATGTTCAATACAGAAACCCTCAAAGGTGAAAACTGGAACAACGCGGACATGCTCCTCAATGCAATCCCCTGGGATTACGCATACGGCCTTATCCAGCAGGCCAACAAGATCCTCGACGTGGTTGACACTGCCGAGGGCGACGAGGAAACACGTGCATGGGTGAAGGCTCAGGCTCTCACGTTCCGCGCTCACTCCTACACCAAGCTTCTCCAGTTCTACGCTCCCCGCTGGGAGGACAGCAACAACGGTGAGGTTTACTGCCTCGTGAAAAGAACTACAGGCGAGATCAAGAATGCACCGCTTACAACAATGAACGACATCCTTGCACTCGTGTACGAGGACCTCAACAACGCTATCGCCCTCTATGACCAGGCTGGCAACAATGCCCGCGACATGAAGTGGATGGTTGACAAGAGCGTCGCACAGGGTATCTATGCCCGCGTCGCCATGATCAAGCATGACTGGCCGACTGCCCAGAAGATGGCTCACGACGCTCGTCAGGGCTACACCATCATGGACAACGACACATACCTCTCCGGTTTCTATGCTGACAACAATGACTTCATGTGGACTTCCGGCTCTGCTGATGAGGACATCTACTACTGGTCGTGGGGTTCACACTATGCTGCAAACGGCCTTTATGTGAAGAATTGGGGCGTAGGCGCAGGCGCGATGGACTATGACCTCTACAAACAGATGGACGAGAACGACATCCGTCGTCAGCTCTACATCACTCCTGACAAGATTGCCTTCACACAGGCCGTAAACAAGGCTTGGAACCCAGGCAAGCTCGTTGCCGACGACTACTGGGACAAGGATCTCGTGGACGCTACAAAGGATTTGAACCTCGCTGCCGGCCCGTCTTCAAGAAAAGATGCTGACGGCGGAAAATGGGGTCTTCTGAATGTCACCATGCGTTATTGCGCATACTACATCAGCGATATCTTCAAGGGCAACTACAGTGACTGCTTCCCCGGTACTGACAACTACATGGCATACTACTCCACTGGCCAGTCTGGTGATGTCCTCCTTTCGCGTGGCGTATATGGCAAACAAGTGGTTACTCCGTTCGGCGCGCAGCTGAAGTTCATCGCAAAGGCTCCCTACGGCACAAGCAAGTACCCCTACATGCGTGCTGCTGAAATGTGCCTTACGGAGGCTGAAGCCGCTTGGCATAACGACGACTTCACTACTGCCCAGAACTGCCTTAAGGAAATCAATGGCAAACGCGTCACAGGCTACGTTTGCAACGCTACCGGCGAGGAACTCCTCAAGGAGATTCAGCTCAGCCGCCGTATCGAGTTGTGGGGCGAAGGCTTCGGCTGGTCTGACTTCAAGCGTTGGAACTTGCCTATCAACCGTCGCGCTTGGGTTGCTGGCGACCCGACTTCAGGCAACTGGATGCCCGAGCGTGCTGGAGTGGTTGAGACAAGCATGAACCACGGCTGGATGTTCACTCTCCCCAACTCGGAGTCTGACTACAACGACCAGGTTGACCGCAACCTCCTCCCGAAGTGATAATATCTGATCACTGATATACGGAGAGGGCGTACCGGCATTGCCGATACGCCCTCTCTCTTTTGCTTCCGCGTCTGCATCAGGACCGGGCAGTGACACGAACACCCGGAGTTCCTTCGGGCGCTCGTGGCTTGTAGTATGTTATGCTTGTTCAGCTGTGCTGACGGCAGTAACTGGCATAAAAGATGGGGTAGGTATAAAAAATGAATAGCTCGCATCACTGCGGACTATTCACGATAATTATTCACCAAAACAAATTCATATCCCTATGACAGGGAAAATCTATGGGGTGAAAGATGGGTCTCGAACCCACGACCTACGGAACCACAATCCGTCGCTCTAACCAACTGAGCTACATTCACCATGTTGATTATCAAACGTTTCAAAAGTGATAAGCACTCTGTTCGTCTGATTTCGATGCAAAGGTAGATAATTCACCCCAACTGACCAAATGTTTTAGCCCAAAATTGCGCCAACGTGATGTAATTTATTGAATAACAGATAATTGCTAATAGTTAATTGTTCTAATTATAATTACCAAGCCACATAGTATACCTCTATGGTGACTGGCACTGGCGTTTATCAGTCATAGATCTATCCCCGGCAAAGTAGGGACACGGCGTGCCGTGTCCGAAGGATAGTATGCGCAATTATTTGATTTGCAGTGGCTTGGGTGCGGACACGGCACGCCGAGAGCACTGAAAAAGTTTTCGGCGGTGTCATTTTGCAATTGGCAAGGCAAACAGCGGCAGTCTTAGTCGTTCTCGGCTTATCCGCGACAAAGTAGGGACACGGCGTGCCGAAAGCACTGAAAAAGTTTTCAGCGGTGTCATTTTGCAATTGGCAAGGCAAACAGCGGCAGTCTTAGCCGTTCTCGGCTTATCCGCGACAAGGTAGGGACACGGCGTGCCGTGTCCGCCAAGC